>Ga0209395_1000309_pt1 | contig 72961 bp, 50 predicted proteins | sample GOMGulsemesocosm_3_FD_184635 | JGI IMG/M metagenome (GOLD analysis project Ga0209395, IMG submission 184635) | Methane-oxidizing microbial communities from mesocosms in the Gulf of Mexico - GOM9D Gulf of Mexico (SPAdes) (version 2) | ecosystem: Environmental > Aquatic > Marine > Cold seeps...
CGTTTAATTGCCTTGTTAGTTGCTGGTTGTTAAAAACACCAACTTTACAATAAGTTACCATGTTTAAGGGATGGGAGGAAGAACCAATAAATACTTCCGCAATGAACACCTAAACGTGAACTTTGAGCCTTAAAAACTAAAGCCATTTAAATCACTTTACTGTGCAAGGCGAAAACTGGGTTGGGCAAAAAGGAAGTGAAATTTTGATGGCACTTCCATTGCCAAACTAAAGAATTGAACCAAGCACAAAAGCTTGTGTTATGCACTAAACGATAAATAAAATCACTCGATTTGGTGCGGACAACTAACGCCACAATAATGGGCAAATAATGCTTGGCTAAAATAGCGACGCAGGAGCAAAAGCCAAGCTGTTATTTGTCCTGTTGATTGCCTTGTTAGTTGCTTGATAGTTAAAGCAATAAATTAGCAATACACTACCATGTTTCTATACCTTACGGAAGAAACCAAAAATACTCCCGCGCTACGCACCTAAGCCTGAACTTTGAGCCTTAAAAACTAAAGCTAGTTTGAACTTTAAACGTGAAAGGCGAAAACTGGGTTGGGCAGAGAGCAGGAGTGATTTTGTAGGCACTTCCATTGCCAAACCAAAGATTGAACCAGACACAAAACTACGTGTTAAGCACTGAACCAGCAAAATAAATAAACTCGATTTAGTGCGGGCAACTAACGCCCACTTAAGCGGACAAAAATTGTTGGTTATAATGTGTAGCGAAGCGGAACCTAACCAACTGTTTTTGTTCCGTTTGAAGTGCTTGTTAAGGTGCGGTACTGATTTGTGCATAAACAATCCAATATTCATCTTGAATAATAGACTTGCCTGCTGCATCTAATGTTCTATACCTTACTACGATATCTGTATTTTGCTCTGTACCACCTGATTTATTATCTGCACCGTAGCTAATTATTGATAGTACACCATCATTGCTAATTGAATAATTTAGCGTACTTCCCCAAGCATCTTTAGTTTCATTGGCATATCCAGCTCTAACTGGTAGCTGATAGAAAGTAGTTGGCACCTCCCCCTCCTGCATCATATACAGATGAATACGGTAAAATGTTTCCATAATTGCCGTTCTAGTTAAGTCTTTAGATGATATTTCATGACTTAAGAAATAATTGGCGGCAATATATAAAAGCACTAAAGCTCCGACAATGATAAATATTACAGATTTAACGTTTATCTTCATAGCACTTTAACAGCTTAATAGAGAGAATAATTCCGTAGTTAAACACGGATTTTTTCCGTCTATCATGATTTAAAATTTAGACTAAAATACTCTCTTTCATATTAAAAATCAAAAACTTTAACAACATTTTAACTGTTTAATAATTGCGTGCATTACGGAATTATTCCGTCTATCAAAGACACATTTTCACTTTTGAACTCACTGGGTATAAACACAGTACATAATTATTTATTTTTACTATGCCTAAATCTTTATTTTTAATAGCATCAACGAATTTATGATCACACGTAAATTTGCTAAAAGAACTATTAAAATATAATTAAGAACAGCCAAGAATTTCTATAATTAACAGTACATAACATAAACAACCTTGCCAAATAAAGACAAGGGGAAAATATTCCTGCTGTCGCCCCCCCAATCCAGTGGTTATCAGTGTGGGCCGCAAAAGCATTAGGCTCTTCTAGTGAGCCAAAGGCTTGATGATATTCTTTACCAAAGTGCTCGGCAAGTTCTAACCAATCGTCACTATTAATGCCTAAAGCCGTTAATAACGGGCAGGTTTTTTCATTAATATTTCCATATTTGTCTGCTCTGATAACTTTTCCTGTTCCTGCTACAGGGGTTAAATAATCAAGCTGGGTGAACGCTATACCTTTAGGTGAATTTTTATCTTTATTATCCATAAAATCTAGCAAAGGTTTAGGGGTATACGGTAATTGTATTTTGTTATGAATACGTTCAAAAATAGAGGTATATTCTGCTTTTTGTACCGCATCTGCCATTTTCGCTCTTATAGGATTTATTAACTACCGCCGGTGTTCTAGTCTTATACTCCAATAAAATCCTTATGAATGACATGGGATTAAGTAATGCTGTTTTGAGTAAAGACGCTTTTAAAATCGTGCTCCCAAGTTAATTGAAAGTTTTGCTGAAGCGAACAAATAAGTAAGTTCGTTACAGCTAAATCAATGCCAACTCTAGTACGTAACATATCAGGACATTTTTGATAATATATTAGTGTGAACACTTTCATATTGTCTCACTCTTTAGAGAGTGAGAGAGTCCAATTATCTGTTATCTGTTATCTGTTATGTGTTATGTGTTCGTTTGAGCAGGCCGTTAGACATAGCTATCACAATTCTTTAATTGAGTAGATCAGTTATACCAGCATTGCTCCACCATCGCTGACTATTGATGTACCTGTAAGGTAACTATCATTCATCAGAAATAAGTAGGGATTAGACATCTGCTTATCATTGCCTAACCCGAGTGGAATTTTATCATTTAATTCTTCCAAAGTTTTAAATCCTGGAGAGACGGAGTTAACTCTTAGCGGGGCAAGTTCAATAGCGAGAGCTTTACATAAAGAATCAACTGCTCCAGAAATAATACTCATAGTAGAGTAGCCCTCATAAGGTCGAGAGCCTAATGTGCCTGATGTAAAAATTATACTGCCATTTTCATTTAAGTTATCACTGGCAAGCTTCGCAAAATTATACTGTCCCCAAAACTTTGTTTCAAAAGCCATACGCACATCATTTGAGTTAAGTTCTAGAAATGAACCTGCAATAATCGGAGCTTTAACGGTAAATATTAAATGATCAATTTTACCTAGATCGCTAAGTAAATGCTTTATTTCCTCTTCATCCGTTATATTAATTGAGAAGAGTGTGATATTTGTAAGGCCAGTAAATGCTTCTATTTCTTCTTTTTTATCCAAAGCTGAACGTGATGCAATAATCACTTCAGCTCCATCTCCGCCAACCCTTTTAGCAATATTAAGGCCTATCCCAGAACTCCCACCAACGATTAACACTCTTTTACCTTTCATTATAAATCCCTGTATAAAATTAACGCTATTATCATTTTATTAAACTGTAACGTACTTATTAAGTAACTATTTTATTTTCATTTAAAGTATTCGTTAGATGAACGTCCTTAAGTCTTCAAATTTAAGGCAGTTCACCAGTTGTTAATAATATGTAATATAAAAGGATAGTAAAAGTTAAATATTGTATTAACTGCTTTTAATGAAACAACGAGAAAACACTCAAAACTAATCAGTTTTTCTATAATACAACTTTAACGAATTTTAGCGTCATACGATCTGATTCACCGATTGCCATGTACTTCTCTTTGTCTTTCTCTTTAAGCAGAAGGCTTGGCGGTAATGTCCACACTCCTTTTTCATAGTCCTTAGTATCTTTTGGGTTTGAGTTCATTTCTGAGCTTGCTACTAATTTAAACCCAATAGACTCAATTACATCAATAAGATCAGATTGCTTCCAGCGCCCGCGTTTTGATGCCGATTGACGATCACCTATATAACTTTCACTTTCTCTATGTTGCACAATGGCTAAAGTGCCTCCCTCTTTCAATATCTGCCAAGACTGTTTTAATCCATTATCTAATCGCCCCTGATTTTGCCAGTTATGCATTGTACGTGCGATAAAGACAACGTCTAATGATCCGATTTCTACAGGTGTGCCCTCAGTTGCAGGAAGCCAAGAGCCAACGGCGTTAGTGCCGTATAGTTCAGGCTTACTCTTAATACTTTCAGGATATGCGGACAGTTTTTTCGCCCAATCAGGCCATTTTCCGTAGAAATCAGGATTGTGTTGCAGACCAACATAACGACCTTTTTCTTTAAGTAAAGGCGCAAGTATATGTGTATACCAATTCCCGCCAGGGGCTACTTCACCGACTGCAGATGTTTCATTAATACCAAAAAAGCGCAGCACATGCTCAGGGTTACGATATTCATCTCGTTCAACTTCCTGGATTGTTCGATATGGGTTTTTATTCACTGCACGCCAAATAGCATCATTGCTACCTGAATCAGCAAATACACTGGCTATATTCATACTAAAAAGAACAAATACAGTGCCAACAACAAATTTTAATTTACACATTTACCTATTTCCTTATATCTGGTTTGGAGTATTAGTTTAATCTGCTCGCTCTAATAACAAGCTAAGTAATGATGGTCTAAAACTTGTAGCAAAACATAGTCATAGTTAACATCTTTCCTTGAATCACTTATATTTTGTCGGCTCAAATCGATAATGGCCAGTTATTTTATAATCAAAAATCATATCATCAATTTTAGGACCATGCCCAATATTATGAACAATCATAGGGTTACCTGAAACGGGATCAATCTGATCTATTACCATACCAATATGAGGCAGATTACCGGGTAATATCCAAGTAACTATATCTCCAACGGAATAATCAGCTCTATTGTTACTAACGTTGAAATCTACACCGTGTCTTTTAAAGAAGGTTTGTAAATTGGGAACTCGACGGTGATCTATATTTTTATCTGTTGAATTGAGTCCCCAAATCCTTTTCGAAGGATAAAGTAAAAAATTAGACCTCATATCTTCATGAACTAATTGTTGTAAGTCTGTGCCTAGTGTTCGATAAGCTCTGATTATTACGTCCGTACATACACCAATATTTTTCGGCACATCACCATTAGGGTAATCAATTGATAAATAAGAGCCATCATAAGTAATGTTATGGGTTGTTCTTTCAATTAAACTTGAAACAATATCTTGATTAAACTCTGAAGCACTAGAGGTAGAACTTAAGAATAAAAGAATAAGTGTGAATTTTTTCATGGCTGTCCTTAGCAAATTAGCAAAACGCCTCATTCAGAGGAAATGTATTATTGACATAATTGTCGAACGCTATGAGAAAAACAACTGCTTGTTGTTCGCTTAATGGTTTGTCAAACAAGGTTCAACTCCTTAGTCCAATCGCGCCACGAAATGCATCGCCCAGGAAATGCTACTTTCGTAAAGTCCCATTCATCTGATAGCCATTTCAGAACTGTTTGATAAAGTTCGTTATCTAAATCAATACTATCATCTCGAACCCATAAATAGACGACACATTGATAGTTTGGAGAATTGCTTGGATCGATGTAAACGGAACCCAGGCACTTGTTTTTTGACTGATTAAAAACTGAATAAGCAAATGCTTGTCTTAATTCAAATTCTTGTTTATGTATTTTTAGACTAGCAATATTTTCTTCAAGTGTCATATCACTTTGGGGCCACAGAGAGTCTGAGCCAAAAATTCCCTGAAGCCTCTTTTGGCTTGACATTACGGCATCAAAATCTAACTTGGCCACTTCGCCTTCAAGAACTCTAAAATGAAAATATTTATTGTCAAAGCTCTTTGGTGGTTCGTAATTTTTAGAAATGAAAAAATTAGGCATACTCTGGACTTTCCATCATTGTAGGTTTTTCTCATCAAAAGTAGACACGTTTTATGAGCTAATGGCTCACATTAAGCATAACAGGAAAAACCAAGCTTTCTTTTCTATAAGCACCTGATAACCCACTATTTATCAATACCTACAATTAAACGCGGCTTATTAATATATAAAATAAACTTACAAATTAAATAGAAGATGAATTGAACATATAAACAAACAGCGGGAACAAAAGCGACAAATCCAAAATCTTCACCTTGTAAGGATCCCAAAAAACCTACTATAGAAAAAGTAATAAAAAACACACTAGTAACACTGAGAAAGATTGATAGTTTCTTATATTCCTTTTTCCAAGCCCTAAGCGGTAATACCAAGAAACAAAAGCTCGAATATAAAACGAGAAATAAGACTAATAAAATGTTCATAAGTACCTACCAAGTCCACTAAGGGCTATATATTCATTAGCTAATAAAGATGACGAAGGAGCAAGTAGTCAACGTTTTTTGTTTTTATTAATTGGTTTATTAGCCGTATATTACATTCAAAAAAACCTACATTAACACTTTAGTAAGGATTTTCAAGAACGTGTGTGAGAGCCATATTTTTGTCCTATATTTAAGGTTTAGTATTAGTTTCATTAAACGTAGGTAAAAATTAATTTTATGACTGTCATGGCACACCCAAATAGAAAAAATATTAAGCGATATAGAGTCCAAGATAAAGTTTTGGGTATTCAAGAGTACTTTTCTATTGCCAAGTATGGTGACAAAGCTAAAATTTTAGCTGAGAAAAGGCAAGAAGAAATTTCTCAAAAAAGACTATACCGTCAAATACGTATGCAACTAGATATAAATAAAATATTCCATTGTGATGGTACAGTTATAGGGTTAAAACGAACATTAAAAAATAAAAGTGGTTCGATAAAAAAGGTTTTACATATTCAAATTAGTGTAAATGGCACACAGAAAAAAACTGATATTACGATTGATAACAAAACCTTTGAGCAAGCATATCTTAAGGCCCAAAATAAAATATTAGAATTAAGAGGAATTGAACCTTCCGCTGAAATAACAGAAATGTTTAAAAAAATAGCAGGCTACTACAAATAAAGATAACGCCCCAACAAGAGGCAAAGTACATTTTTATTAACTGCGCGAAGCGTGAGCAAACTGTTACGTGTCCAATTCGAATTACCTTGTAATTTGGTGCTAGCGTGAAGCTACCAGCAAAAACAAGAATTTTTAACTATTTGACAGCCCGACTGCAAAGCCAAACACGAAAACAAGCTTGCTATGTTAGCTCTACTATAATTTTCCCGGAAAAATCACAGCCCATTTGACTCAAATATCATTTTAACAATATCTTGAGCTTCTTCAATAATTAACGCCAAGTGTGTTTTATTTATGAAGCTCTCAGCGTAGATTTTATAAATATCTTCAGTTCCCGATGGCCGAGCAGCAAACCAGCCATTTTCACTGGCAACTTTGATCCCCCCTATAGCAGCATTATTACCTGGTGCATGACTAAGCACCAGCTTAATACTTTCTCCTGCTAAGCTATCAATGCTTATGTCTCTAGAATTTAAAGTCGCTAATAGTATTTTTTGCTCAGCATTGGCAGTGGCTTCTACACGGGCATAATAGGGTTCACCTAAACGCTTCACCAATGACAAATAATGCTCATGAGGGTCTTTTCCTGTTTTCGCGAGTATTTCTGCTGCCAGTAGCCCTAAAATAAAGCCATCTTTATCCGTGGTCCAGCAAGAGCCATCCCTACATAAAAAACTAGCTCCAGCACTCTCTTCACCAGCAAAGGAAAATTCACAGTCCTTTAAGCCTTGCACAAACCATTTAAACCCTACAGGTACTTCACATAATGGCTTATTCAGATCGTCTGCAACACGATCTATTAAAGAAGAAGAGACAAGCGTTTTACCAATTCTCGCTCGTTCTGGCCAATGTCGATGTGACATCAAATAATAGATCGCTACCGCCAAATAATGGTTAGGATTCATCAAGCCGCCGCTTTTAGTTACAATCCCATGACGATCAAAATCAGGATCATTACCAATAGCAATATCAAAGCTGTCTTTTAACTTAATAAGCCCAGACATTGCATAAGGAGATGAGCAATCCATCCGGATTTCTCCATCTTTATCAAGGGGCATAAACGCAAAAGCAGCATCAATAATGGGGTTAACTATTTTAATGTTGAGTCCGTATTTCTCCGCTATTATAGGCCAATAGTGAATACCTGAACCACCTAGGGGATCAACACCAATCGTTACGCCTGAATCCGCGATTACCTTCATATCAATCACTTGTTCTAATTGATTAACATAAAATTGAGCAAAATCTTGTTTTACCAGCTCAGGGGATTTTACGGCATCAACAAAATACAGCGTATTAACATCTTTTAAATCATCAGCAAGTATTTCATTGGCACGTTTTTCTATAAGCTTAGTTATTGTATCTTCCGCAGGCCCTCCGTGAGGTGGATTATATTTAATACCGCCGTCTGCTGGCGGGTTATGTGACGGGGTAATAATGAGTCCATCAGCTTGTTGGCTCGAACTTTCATTATGAAAAAGAATCAAACGAGAGATCACAGGCGTTGGTGTATATCCATTATCGGCCTGTATTACAACCTGCACATTATTAGCAATCAAGACTGAAATAGCGCTAGCAAAAGCTGGCTCAGACAAAGCATGAGTATCCTTACCTAAAAACAAAGGCCCTTTAAAACCTTGCTCCTGTCGATATTCTGCCACAGCTTGGCAAATAGCAAGGATATGGTATTCGTTGAAGCTAAGCCTAGTTGAGCTACCACGGTGACCTGATGTACCAAAACAGACCCTTTGCTCTTCGATGTTTACATTGGTTTTTTTTACATAATAATCACTGACTAAGCGAGCGATATTGACTCTATCTTCAGGTCTTGATTTTTTGCCAGCATGTTGGTGAATTGTCATGCCCTGTTCCTTATTATTTCTATGGTCAAATGAATGTTATCAACGTAAAGCAAAGCTTACCCTACCCAAAATATTTACATTACTTGATTTAAATTAGGCTAAATAAACAAGCACCAATACGGTTATGTTATTGATGCAAATTTATAGATAATTTTCCGTTGATATTGCTGATTTGGCTTCAAAATATTACTGGGAAAATGCTGATTATTTTCCGCATCAGTATAGTTTTGTGCTTCTAAACATACCCCTTGATATGCGCGAAATTGCCCACTTAAGTAATATCCGGTGTAAAGCTGTATTGCTGGTTGGTTTGTATATACAGATAAGCTAACTTGATTTTTTAATGAGGTAAGAATTGCTTTAGGGTGCTCAAATTGCGCATTATCTAAAATAAAACAATGGTCATAACCATTTTTAGTTTTAAGGGATTCATCTTCAGTCTTTTGTTGTCGCTCGCCAATACAGGCAGGTGTTCTAAAGTTATAATCGCTTTGTGCTACCGAAATAATTTTCCCCGTAGGGATATTAGCTGCGTTACTTTCAAGTATTACCGATGACATCATTTGTAAATAGAGTGACTGACAATCCCCCTCCCCCAAATTAAAATATGTATGGTTGGTCAAGTTAACTGGTGTCGCTAAATCAGTATTGCCCAGATACTCAATGCTTAATTGATTATCCTCACTTAATTGATAAGTAATAAATAAATTCAATGTGCCTGGGAATCCTTGATCGCCATTGGGGGAGGTAAGAGATAAAGTCACCGATGAATTAGTGACTGTGTCTACTTGCCAAATGCGCAAAGAGAAGTTATCAGTGCCACCATGTAAACAATTGTCACCGTCATTTTTCGGTAATTGGTATTGTTGCCCTGCCAGCGAAAATTTTCCGCCAGCAATGCGATTACATACTCGGCCACAAGTTGCACCTAAATAGAAATCATCTGTTAAATACGCTTGCGACGCTGCATAACCCAGCGCCATTTCAGTCGGTTCACCATGTACCGGAAATTTAATTGACTTAATACGTGCGCCAAAGTTGATGATTTCAACTGACATATCATTGCTATTAGTCAATACAATGTTTTCCAATTGACTTACCGGCTTTACCTCTCCTGCGAACTGAGTCATTAAACTAAGAATCCATTGGGATTGTTTGACTGCCAACGCCAAGTGTCAATCATCATCTGCTCTAGGTTTCTGTTGGCTTGCCAGTGCAATTCTTCATTAGCTTTATTGGCATTAGCCCAAAAAGCAGGTAAATCGCCAGCTCTTCGTGGTGACAGTTCAAATGGTATTTTTTTATCACTGGCCTTTTCAAAAGCCTCAACAATCTCAAAAACTGACACGCCATTACCCGTACCCAAATTAAAGGCCTCAACACCACTAAATTCACTGTGGCTATTTAACCAACCTAAAGCGGCTACATGGCCTTGTGCTAAGTCCATCACGTGTAAGTAATCACGTTCACAAGTACCATCTTTTGTCAGGTAATCACCTCCAAAAACACTCAGTTTTTCACGTTTACCCACCGCAACTTGAGCAACATAAGGTAAAAGATTGTTAGGGATACCTTTCGGGTCTTCCCCTATTGTGCCACTTTCATGAGCACCAATAGGGTTGAAATAGCGTAACGAGACACCTCTAAAATTATCATCAGAAAGTGCTAAGTCAGCCATTACTCGTTCTACCATAACTTTACTCGCGCCATAAGGGCTAGAAGGTGTACCCAACTTCATTGTTTCAACATAAGGAACAACATTTTCTGCACCATAAACCGTTGCTGAAGAACTAAAAATGAAATTATGAACTTTATTTTGCTGCATAACTTCCAATAAACAAACAGTGCCATGGACATTGTTTTGATAATAATTTAACGGTATTTCTGCTGATTCCCCAACAGCTTTTAGTGCGGCAAAGTGAATAACAGCATCAATTTGAGTGCTTTCAAATACCTGCGTTAATTTTTCTTTATTACAGATATCACCTTCGATAAACTCAACAGACTTACCCGCTAGTTTTTCAACTCGGTCAATTGACTCAGTACTTGAGTTAGCTAAATTATCATAAACAATAACATCGTAATTGCTTTCTAATAACGATAAAACCGTATGGGAGCCTATATACCCCGCACCGCCTGTAACTAATACTTTCATTTATTTGTCCTTAAAATTAACAAGGCCAACAACTTGGCCTTGTTAATTGTTTTTTTGACTAAATTCTTTAACTTAGCTCTCTAATGTAATTCTTTAACTAAAAAACTAGCATTAACAACTTATCTACCACCAAGTGGCGTATAAAGCAGTTAAGATAAGTACCACACCAACGGCAGCGACATTAAATGACTTAGCGGTAGCAAAACTCACTTGCGTTAAACTAACACTGCTATCATTAGTATTTGCTTTACCTGCAATAGAAACAAAGTAACAAAGCGCTAAACATAATAAAAAGACTAAACCTACACGATCCATAAATGGCAATTCTGGCCAAGCAAATTTAAGTACTAACGAAAATACTGCTGAGCCTAATGCTGCTGATAAGGCACCCATTGAGGTAGCACGTTTCCAGAACATGCCCATTACAAAAATGACGACGATACCTGGTGTAAAGAAGCCGGTAAATTCTTGTATGTATTGGAATGCTTGATCAAATTTACCTAGTAACGGCTGAGCAACAATTAACGCGATACAAAGTGAAACTAACGCTGCGATACGGCCAATATGTACATAATGACGTTGACTCTCATTAGGTTTGAATCGGCTGTAAATATCCATGGTAAAAATAGTAGAAATGCTGTTAGTCATAGAAGCAAGCGAAGATACAATAGCAGCAACTAAAGCGGCAAAAACTAAGCCCTTAATACCAACAGGCATAAGTGCCATCATTGATGGATAAGCTTGATCTGGCGTGGTTAAGCTTGGGTAAAGAATAACCGCAGCTATGCCTGGTAACACAACAATAAGTGGCATCAATAATTTAAGGTAAGCAGCAAAAGCAATACCCTTTTGTGCTTCTTTAAGATCTTTAGCTGCTAAAGCGCGCTGAATAATATATTGGTTAAACCCCCAATAACTGAAGTTCATTACCCACATACCACCAATTAACACTGAAATACCTGGCAAGCTCATGTAATGGTCATTTTCACTACTTAAAATCATGTCAAAATGCTCTGGCATTTTATCAGTAAGAATACCAAATCCAGCTAAAACACCTTGTCCATCAGCAACGGCATCTAAGGCTAAATAACTTAGCAATAAACCGCCAAACACTAATAAGACAACTTGTAAAATATCAGTAAAAGCGACCGCTTTTAAACCACCATATAATGAATAGGCAACAGAGAATACGGCCAAAAAGATCATACCGAACATCCAGTCAACACCTGCTACAGTTTCAATAGCCATGCCACCTAACCATAACACCGCTGTTAAGTTAACAAAGGTGTAAACCGCTAGCCAAAAAATAGCCATTGTGGTTTTTACTTTATTATCAAAACGTTGTTCCAGGTATTGCGGCATAGTAAATATTTTGTTTTCTAAAAAAATAGGCAACATATATTTACCGACTAAGACCAAGGTTATTGCTGCCATCCACTCATATGAAGCAATAGCTAATCCAATGGCATAACCCGAGCCTGACATACCAATAATTTGCTCGGCTGAAATATTCGCCGCAATTAACGAGGCACCAATTGCCCACCACGGCAACGACTTACTGGCTAAGAAATAATCTTCTGTATTTGCACCTTCTTTTTTCTCATTACGAGAAATCCACAAGGCAAGGCACAGTAGCCCAATAACATAGACAATGAAGATTGTGCTATCTATTGTCCCCAATTTATTTGTAAATTCCATCATTTGTATCCCTTTATTTTTACCTTTTATATTTAGGTATTGTTTTTAATTAGAATTATTTATTTTCGTTAACGTTATTTGCATTAACTGTATTCGCTTTAACTGAGTTCGATTTACTTAAGCCCGACTCTGTATTTATTCACGATTCCATATAAGTTCGGCTATTTATAGGTGCTCTTTCTTAAAGGAACTATTTCTCAAAGGAAATTACCTAAATGCACCTTGTGTAGCTGAGCAGTGATAGATACTCGGCTTTAAACCAAAGTCATTTTCATAGTTGTTAATAACAACATTCTCGACCCTTTCAACCAAAGACGTAGGCACTAAGGCAACAATACAGCCACCAAATCCCCCCCCGGTCATCCGAACTCCACCCTCACTACCTAAAACCTTATCAATCATGGCCACTAAACCGTCCATCTCCTTGGTAGTGACTTCAAAATCATCACGTAGTGAGTTATGTGATGCCTTCATTGCCGCACTGATTGTTGCCATATCATTATTTTTAAGCGCTTTTAATGTAGCTACCGCACGAGAATTTTCAGTAACTACATGACGAGCACGCTTAAATAGCTCTGGCTCAATTTTACTTTGAGCCGCAGTAAGCTGCTCTATGGTAACGTCTCGTAGAGCAGAAACACCAAAGTACGTAGCCACCGCTTCACATTGCTGACGTCTTAAGTTGTAGGCACTATCAACCAAACCACGTTTTACATTGGAATTTACAATAAACAGCGCTAAGTCATCAGGAATAGGGGCATCTTCAAAAGAGAGGTCTTTACAATCAAGTAACATGGCATGACCTTTTTGCCCCATTGCAGAAATAAGCTGGTCCATGATGCCACAATTACAGCCAACAAATTCATTCTCGGCTTGCTGGCCAATAAGCGCAGCATTAACCCCTGTTAAATCTAATTGGTAAAGCTCAGTAAACACTTTTAACAGGGCAATTTCAAAACTAGCCGATGAACTTAAACCAGCACCTTGCGGAACATTACCTGTAACAACAAGGTTTGCGCCCTTAATGTCCGGATGATGCTTAATTAATGCTTGTAATGTACCTTTAACATAATTACTCCACATCATTTTCTGATCAAACACTATATCAGCCAAACTAAACTCATTAGTTTGTTGGTCACAATCGTGAGCATATACTTTGACTAAGTCATCTTCGCGAGCTGATGCCGCGATGGTAGTACCATAATTAATGGCTGCAGGTAGAACAAAACCATCATTGTAATCGGTATGATCACCAATTAAATTAACACGACCTGGGGCATGACACACTATTTCAGCCGAGCGTTGAAATTGCTGTTCAAATAAGTTTTGCACAAGCCCTTGTTGAGCTGTAGTTTGATCAGACATTAGCTTTGCTCCTTGTAATGAGTCGTTGGCAAATCACGTAACCTTTGTGCTGCTTGCTCAGCCGTTAAATCTCGCTGCGCTTCGGCCATCATTTCATAACCAACCATAAATTTTCGCACCGTGGCAGATCGCAATAGTGGAGGAAAGAAACTAGCATGCAAAGTCCATTCATCATGTGTTTTACCGTCAAAAGGGGCGCCATGCCAACCCATAGAGTAAGGGAAAGAACAATTAAATAAATTGTCATATTTGATGGTTATTTGTTTGAGAATATCAGCTAGCGATACTTTTTGCGTTGCATTTAACTCAGTCATTCGTGACACAGAGAAACGTGGTAACAATAAGGTTTCAAACGGCCAAGCGGCCCAATATGGTACAACAACCAACCAGTCATCATTTGACACAACAAGACGTTCTTTGTGTGCTATTTCTCTAACAACATAGTCTTGCAATAAGTTACTACTATGCTTTGCTAAGTAAGCCTGCTGAGCATTTTGCTTTTTCATTACCAAAGTCGGCAATTGTTGTTGTGCCCAAATCTGGCCATGAGGATGAGGGTTAGAGCAGCCCATAACACTACCTTTGTTTTCAAAGACTTGTACGCTAGTGTAGGTTTGTCCTAATTCTTCACATTGGCTCTGCCACGTATCAACAACACAAGTAATTTCTTCTACAGAAAGTTGTGGTAAGGTTTTACTGTGATCAGGTGAGAAACAAATAACACGACTTTCACCTTGCTCTGTCGCCATGGTAAAAAGTGGATCATCACTCTTTACTACAGGGGTGTCTTGTTTGATAGCAGCAAAGTCATTGGTAAAAACAAAGGTATCTTTATACTCATCATTTACTTCACCATTAATGCGCGTATTGCCCGCACATAAAAAACAGTCTTTATCAAAGCTTGGTTTCTCTTGTTCATCAAGCTTTTCTACTTGACCTTGCCAAGGTCGCTTGGCGCGATGCGGGGAAACCAATACCCATTCTTCAATTAACGGGTTATATCTGCGATGTGGGTGTTCTGTTGGATCAAACTCAATAGCCATAGTATTTTTAAGTCTCAATTATTGAAAACATGAAACAAGGGTAAACGTTTACCCCTATTTGTGCAAGTAGTAGTTTGAAATCAATACTCACTTGATGAACACCCCCTAAACAGGGTATATTAAGACCATGATCATACCGAACTCAATAATGTAAACATTTACCCTTATGGCAACAATAAAAGACGTAGCTCGAGTCGCTGGTGTTTCAGTAGCATCCGTTTCACGTGTATTGAATAACGGCCCTAAAGTCAGCAAAGAGACTATTGAAAAAGTATCAAGGGTAATGCAAGAGTTAAACTACACGCCAAATGCCAATGCTCGCGCTTTAGTCACGCAAAAAAGTACAACGCTTGGTGTTGTTATACCTGACTTAGTTGACCCATTTTTCGCCTCTCTCGCACAAGGCGTTGAGCAAGTGGCTAGACAAAAAAATATGCAGTTATTATTAAGTACTGGTTTAGTCAGTGCGGAAACAGAAATGCAGGCCATCAATTTATTAATTGAAAGGCGGTGTGATGTCATGGTGGTGCATAGCAAAAAATTAGCTGACCATGTACTCATTGAATTAGCCAATAAAGTGCCAGGATTAGTACTCATTGACCGCTATATTGAAGATATTGCTCACCGCTGCGTTTGGTTAGATAACCTAGAGGGGGGGAAAATAGCTGCACGTCACTTATTAGCGCTGGAGCATAAAAGTTTCGCCTGTATCTCAAGTAAATATCAAATAGACGATCCACTACTGAGATTACAAGGGTTTCAAAGCGAGCTACAGTCTGCTGACGTTGCCATTGATACCGAATTAATTGAGTTTGGTGAGCCCACCCTACAAGGTGGGGAGCTTGCCACACAAAAATTGCTTGCTTCGGGGAAAAGGTTTTCTGCCGTGTTTGTTTACAATGACGCCATGGCAATAGGCGCCATTTCAACCTTAGAAGATAATGGTTTTAAAGTGCCATCAGATGTTTCGGTACTGGGTTTTGATGACGTTTTACTGTCAAGATATTCAAGACCGAAACTCAGTACATTAAACTACCCTGTCGAAGAAATGGCCATGCAAGCCGCAAATATTGGCATTAATCTAACAGCAAAAAAACCTATAAACACGAGCGATGTTAACTGCAAACACATTCCTAGACTGGTTAAACGAGAGTCCACCTGCTTTAAAGCAGTGCCAACTTGAGTACCGTGTTTCACACCTCAGTACTGTAGTCAACGTTAAATAACAAGGAAGGTTTAATTAGGCCTAATCATTCTATACCCTTTAATTATCGCTGAGTGAGAGTAACCTAATTAACTTGGTATAAATGTACTACTGAACCTGAACTCTGGATAAGCAGCACTTACTCAATATTCCTCTGTATTCCATTGTCAGCGTTAAAATGTCGATAAATAACCCGTTATACCAATTCCATTAAATTATTGCTCACTTGTGCTGGTTAAATACCCCAAGAATTCGTTGCTCTCAATTCCAATAGCCAGCTATTGCTCAATCGAGCGCCTTACCTTGATTTATTTTTCCTTCGCACAACAAAATCACAAACTTAATGGAATTGGTATTATTTATAAACGTTTTTCCTTGATAATCTAATAAATTTAAACATTGATAGCGTATATCGCTACTTCAACGTGTAAACTTCATTCTTAACAACCGTAAGCTTTTGTTTTTACTTAAAAATCAATCACTCATCATCCGAAGTTCAGGTTACTGAATTTCAATAGCCCCTATGCCTGGTAACTTAGCAACAGGGTTATTCAAAATATCTGTTTTTACTTTTAAGCCAAATTTCAATGCTACCGTATCATTTGGTAGCGGCGTAATATTGATACCTTTAGCCTTAATCAATGCCGTATTGGTTGGTGTATAGTCAGCTTTAGCTAAACCTCCACTTTTTAAAAAATGAGCATCACCATAGAAAGGCTTGTTATCTTTGATGGTTATTTTTTCAGGCCAACTGTCTTGTTTTAAATAAAGGTTATTTTGAAATATAACATTTTGTATTGTTGCATTATTCACTTTATCAGCTAGGTATTGATCACCTAATACCGCTTTGCTTTTACCACTAATATGAAAAATATTATTGGCAATTAATATCCCCTTAGCTTTTTTATCTATCGCAATTTTAACTTCAATCGTTTCATCAACATAGATGGTGTTATTGTAAAAGTAACTATTAAAGGGGCCTTGTCGTTGCTGATGTTGCCCTTGATAACCACTTAACCAAAATATCTTCCCTTCTTGAAAAGCACCATCAACACCTTTTACCCTATGACCATCATTAACACTGATATTATAGCGATAGGCATTATTAAAATTATTACCTAATATTTCACAAAATCCGCCGGCATTATTGGTGCTTAAATTGTATTGCACCACAACATTATTGCAATTAAAGTCAATGTGTACACCCGCAGAATCACCGGGGCCACTGGCATTACTAAACTCATTGTGTTCAATAAGAATATTATCACTGCCCCAAGTCCATAAACCGCTGCCCCTGCCCCATTTTCTTGAATCATTATTACTACCTGAGTAATTCACTAGGTTATGGGCAAAATAACCATTTTTTACGCCACTAAGTTGAATTCCTGGCCCCCCCGTTTCGATGACTTTATTATGGGTAACACGTACATCTCTAATTTTCTGATGTTTAGAGGTGAACTTGATCCCCGTGTGCCCAACATTACTAATACTGTTATTTTTAATTTCTAAATTACTGATACTCGCATTTTTAAGATTATTAATAACACGTATACCCCAACCATAACTTTGTTTGCCATTAGCTGATCTCACTTCATTTGCTCCGCGTTTAAAACCTGCGTGCTGATAAAAAACATCTTTTATTTTCAGGTCTTTTAGTACAATTCCTTGGTAATTCCCTGGCTGTGTTGCTTGTACCAACACACCTAACCGCATTGCTTTAGACTTGTTTTTACTGTGGCTAGTAAGTTGCTTGTGCTGCGTTGCCGTTGCTCCTGACAAAGCTAAATCTGTCACTTCGATATAACTACTGTTAATGATCGATAGCGCGGCCTGTTCATTGCTGGCATCAATATAGGCACGTTTTTCCTGACTATTAGGTGTCGAATAACTCGAAACATAAATAGGCTTGTTCTTTTCACCTTGTTGCTGATTTAGCGACAATTTACCCAAAAACTGTTGTCCTTTAGCCAACAGCAATCTGTCACCAGGCTGATATTTCTGACGGCTTGCCTTGCTTAACGTTTTCCAAGGAGCCTTGGAACTTAAGCCACTGTTATCATCACTTCCCTGAGGGTGAATATAATAATTTGTTGCATAAATCTTGCTAATTAACACAAGATAAAGCGCTATAGTCGTTATTATTTTTGTCATTTTATTCTCTAGTGTTTTTGCTAATATTAGCTGGCAGGTTATTTTTTCCCTGGCAACAGAGTGACCGCCAGCGCTTAGTGTTTTCATTATAAAAGCCAAGACTCCGGTAGGCTTTTTTAATAGTTCCCCTCTGGTGCAATACTTTTAACCCTGACTGAAGCGCCGCAAAAATTAGCGCTGAATCATCCCTATTCTTGTTAACAAAAACATGTCTTGAGTCATTAAAGATTATTTTAATAATTTCAAAAGTGGTATTCCTTTTGATTACTTACTTGCCATCATCAGGTCAATTGGCATATTTATTTCGATAATGTTCACATTCAGCACTCACACAGTGACTTCCCCAACGCTTGATGACGTCCGCTACACCAGCATCAGATTCAGTAGATTGTCCTTTATCACCTGTTGTTGCTATCCACTGAGTTAATATCTCTCTATGGTGTAAAAACTGCTGCTGGTAAGATTCATCATGCGCTAAATTATGTATTTCATCAGGGTCATTTACTAAATCATAGAACTCTTCAGCGGGCCTCGTTGGCGCCATAAAAGCAGCTTGCACAGCCGTTAATTTATCCGCTTTAAATAGTGTTTGATAGGCGGTCATAAAAGGGAATTTTTTCGGATGTAAATCACGATATTGCGCCTGCATATAAGCACGCTGTGGAAAAAAGTTTCTTATGTATTTAAATTGCTCACTACGTACCGCTCTAATGCGATCAAAGGTATAATCTAATCGGTCTCTTGCCGCTATGGTATAAGATTTTTTCTGATAATTTTTGGCAAAAAGATCGTCTCCTTCCATATATTTAGGAATAGCAATACCCGCAAGACCTAATGACGTTGTGCCAATATCAATACCATTAATAATATCTTCACGCACAGCGCCATGACCTTGAAGCTGTTTAATACCGTCAAGCCAGCTGACCACAAACGGTACACGTATGCCCCCTTCGTAAACAAACTGTTTATGCCTAGGTAATACCATGCCGTGGTCGGAAAAAAAGAATATTGCCGTATTTTCTAATAAATCATTTTCCTTTAACTCAGCCAGTATTTTACCAACACGCATATCGGTAATAGCAATCTGTTCATAATGACGTGCCCATGCTTGTAAAAAGCTAATATGTGCTGGGTAATAAGCCGGGATTTTATTAATCATCGCTTCGGGACTAACGTGCTTTATTGCCTTAGCTTTATCCTTACCGCCTTCAAGCTGTATCTGACCAAAAAACGGCTTAGTTTTGTCTAGTTGACTTAATTTAAATTTTGCCCCTTTTTGTACGATTAGCTTGGGATTATCACGATATTTTTTTAATTGCTCTGTGACGGGATCAAAAGAGAACATCTCACTATGTTTATAATTAAAATTATAGTCTTCCTTACCCATATTAAAAGTTTGATAGCCTTGTTGATTAAACAACTCTGGAATAGTTTTATAACCTTTAGGTAAATAAATTTGTGAATTCTTACCTCGTGAACTTCGGTGGTTATGCACCCCCAAGCTTGTTGGCATTGAACCGGTAATAATCGCTGAACGGGTTGATGAACAAACAGGTGCAGGCATAATGGCATTATTAAAACGTACCCCATGTTGTGCCAATAAATCGATATTAGGTGTTGCTACGGTATTATCGCCATAAGCGCCCATCCAATCATTCATGTCTTCAACATAAATCCACAAAATATTAGGCTGCATGCTTGAAGGCACAGCTGCATGCACACAGCTACTACAAGCGATCAACAATGACATTAAAATAGATGTAAATAGTGTTTTCATTAAAATACCCGCCTTTAATCTACCTTTTCAAATTACTTTGAAACATTTTTATAGGAAACATGCCATTAAGACGATTTAAGAAAAAATTTCCACCATATGTTTAGCAAATATTGAGAGAAATAATTTTTCAACTTTTTTACTAACACCATTTCACTTAAATGAGCAGTTACTAAGAACTGCATGTTCAATAGTAGAGTAAACAAAATTTATGAAGGTAAACACCATCCCTACTACCATGATAAGTCCCTATCATAAATTGTGGTGATTACTGACCCCATTTTAGACGACGGAACACTCCCCCATAAAAAGCAAAACTAATCAGCTAGCTACAAAAACAAAACAAGTGTACAAAGTTAAATTTGGCTTTCAGTCGGAAAAAGAATAAGATGACTTCAGCTTAAATTTCAAACACAACAAACAGGATGTATACGTTTAATAGCCATAGCGCTATACCCGCCTAATGAGATTATTGCTGAATAAATAATTGAGTAAATATATAGCCATTCCATTTGAATATAAGTTAAATAAAGTAGGTACTGATTTGTATTCATTTAAAAAAGAAAAAGCGCTCTTTTTATTATTACTGCTTACCATAGTGCTACTTTTAGGTCATGATTTTTTCCTCAATAATATTATTAAGATTTCCCCCACATCACACCAAAATGTCAATTTATACAACGATTCAATCAATGGTGGCAATACTAGTACTACCCTATTTGACAGTACTAAAATGTATAAATGGCAATGCGAGTTATCAAAAGGAAATACAAATTACCCTTATTGTGGGTTTGAAATAAACTTGGGGGCATCTATCAGTGAAGGAATTGATTTAAGTGATTATAAATTCATTAAAATCTGGCTAAACTATCAAGGTGAAGCTAAAACAATACGTGTGACTTTACGAAATTTTAATTCTGAATATAGTAATGCTAAAGATAAGGTTTCGACAAAATTTCATCAATTAGATATACCAACTAACCACTTAAAAGCAGGTAAAGAAGTCTCTCTCGCCAGCTTTAGTGTACCTACTTGGTGGAAATTAGATCTAAAAGTGCCTATTAATCTTGACGGTCCAGAACTCAACAACATTGTATTTATTGATGTACAAACAGGCTCAGATATTTCAGAAGGTTTACAGCAATTCGAATTACAAAAAATAGAAATTCATGGCCAATGGTTAGCCACTGAAACGTGGTATTTTTCAATATTATTTTGCTGGCTGCTCATTGGTGCAAGCATTCTTATCATTCGTTTATTAACATTAAATAAAACTATCAAAAGAAGTAATCAACGAGAGCAAGAGTTATTACAAATGAACAGTGTTTTAGATAAAAGAGCTAAAAAGCTGTTAAAAATATCTAAAAAAGACAAACTCACTGGCGCCTTAAACCGTCAAGGTATTGAAGATGCTATTTCCATAGGCATATTAGACTGGAAAAAGGAGAGTAAACCCTTATCCATCATTATGCTTGATATCGACCACTTCAAAAAAATAAATGATACTCATGGACATGATGTTGGTGATACCGTGCTAACGTCACTAACTAAGTTAGTAAAAACTAATATTAGAGCAACAGACCGATTTGCACGTTGGGGAGGAGAAGAGTTTGTCTTGGTTTGTCGCAATACCTCACTCGATGCCGCTTTCCAAATTGCCGAAGACTTAAGAGAACGTATAGCAAATGCTTGTATCATTGACAACATCAAGGTGACAGCAAGTTTTGGTGTTTCAGATATGCAAAATGATGGTTCAGTAAAGGTTTTATTCAAACAAGCTGATGAAGCACTATATAGGGCAAAAAACTCAGGTAGAAACAAGGTAAAACTACGGAGTTTAAATGAGTAATCTAAAAGTTAACGCACCTTTGAGCAATAGCGGGCTATGAAAGTTAAGGGCAAGACTACGTAACCTGCCTCCTGGATGACGAGTGCTTTATAATCATTTAAATACAATAACTTAAATTCATTCAGAACAAAAATCACAAGATTAAGTAGATAAATGCGCTATCAACATTTCAATGTATGTAATTATCAAGGCAAAAGGTTTATGAATAAAGAGTTTAGAGGCAAGGCATTGATTGAAGAGAATGGGTATTCAGCAGAGTAGCTTGTGCATTATCTAAGAAGCTACATCCATGTAGCGTCCTTATCAAAATAAATAACAACGCATATTAATCGTCACTAATAACTAACAAGTTATCGTAACTGGTTGCGCCATTTTGGCTTCTAAAGCCAACTTTACCCATAGGTATTACACTATTAGAAAGGGTATCAAGTAACACACCATCAATCGCTATACTGATAATCGCACCATCGAATGTCATCGATAAATTATAAAAGTCTGAAGTATTGCTACTAAAACTTCCTTCAGATAATTTGCTCCAACTACCATTGTTATTGATATTTAACAGATAAGTGCCATTACTTTTAATGGCAAACTGATAATAAATATTACTTGCTTGATAGCGACCTAAAATAGCAGACGATTGACCTAAACGTTTAACATCAGCAGAGACGGTATAGTCACTCCAATTATTATCACCTTGATGAATAAAACCAGTACCCGACGTGGTCGCTTTAGTTAAAACATTATCACTGCCATCGTTTACTACCTTCCAAGTATCTTTTTCTATGCTCCAACCCGAAAAACCACTGTCGAAATCATCACTGAGTAGCGTAGTCTCAACTGGGTCAACTGGGTCAACTGGGTCAACTGGGTCAACTGGGTCAACTGGGTCAACTGGGTCAACTGGGTCAACTGGGTCAACTGGGTCAACAATATCTGAATAAATAGGACCGTTAAGTACAACATTATCAAAATATGTTACTGATGTATGACTGCCCCAACCACTGGCAAGTACAATCTTATCAATTGCTGTTACTGCGTTCTGAAATATTGCTCCGCCCCAAACCCTTTCACCATTTAAGTAAATATCATAACTATCTGAGTCTGTGCTTAATTTAAGCTCAATATTCAACCAAGTATCCGCAGCGATATCAGCCACTTTAATATGTACATTGTCGCTATTGATAAAGGCTAAACCACCGGCTACACCTGAGTTTTCTATAATTATCGCTTTAGTATTGCCTTGCTGAAGTTGAACTCTTTCTCCTTTTCCTAAAATAGGAAATTTAACTGAGGTTGAAAACACTAATTCTGAGCCACTTTGCGGTGTAAACTCTTGGCTAACATATGAAGCACCATTGTTAGTATTATCAGAAATGGTAAGAATCTTACCATCTACAGCATCGTCAATAACTTCTGCAGTGACATTACCATTAGAATTATACACTTTCCAATTTTGTGGTAATGCCTGAGCTACATCGGCAGAAAAATCATCATTAATTAGCGCTTGTTCATTTTTGACATCGCCCCAAAATTCCGTTTCATAAAAACCAAAATGTTTTTGAATGGCATCATTACCACCATTGTAAGTAGCTAAACGTGTCACTTTAACAAACTGCCCTTGTGTATCCTTAAGATCAAGCGACTGTAACCAAGAGATTGACGGGACAATATCTTCAAATACTGTGGTGTAACTTGAGCCATCACCGACTTCAACACGAATTTCAAAAACTTTTTGTTCAACTTCGCCCAGTTTATTGCTATTAAAGTTGTCATATTGTTTTAGCTTCATGGCTTTGACCATTTTTGGCGCACCAAGGTCATAAACAATGACATCACGACCAGACACATCGCTCTTATACCAACTTGTTGTGTCATCACCATCAATAATATTCGCTAAAGAATCGTTATACCCGGCTAAATTAGCTGATACTATTGCTAATCGTGTGCCATGATCATAATGACCACCCGTTATTTCGCCGCTCGTATTGTTAATATCGATGTAATCATAATAATTAGTAGCTAAGCTTTCAGGGGTATTAAAATAGATAGGCGTCCACACATCTCGACTGTCAGATGATTTTTCATTCCACACTTGGGCATTACGAGTTCCGCTAAAAATTTTCGCTTGCTGACCCGAGCCATTCTCAGCTTCAATACCTTTCACCCAAAAGACTTGGCTGTGATAGGCAGTGCGATCGCCAACAGGAATCATCTCAGACCACTCCCCTAAAAAATCTTGGGTATAGGCATATTTTTGTTGGTTTGGTCGCCAACCCGTAGCGCCTGAGGTCATCACATAAAAATAACCATTGTGTTGGAAAATTGAAGGGGCTTCACGAGGTTCAGGGTGGTTGGTATCGCCATCGATAAACCATTGCAACTTGTTTGCAGGCTGTGCGCCCGGTACATCAGCGTCAACAATATCACTACAATCATCCGTTAATTGAATAAAACGAATAGTGTGGTCGTCACGACCAGCTGAAATAATATAACTATTTCCATCAACTGACATATTACCTAAATCACCCGATGCAGTGCCATAAGGAAAACCAATACGTATGGCATCATAAACAGAATCGGCTTCGCCTTCTGCTGTGGTAATCGTAGCACCAAACAATTGTTTGCCGTTTTTATAATCCTTTTTTCCATTTGCATCAGCATTAATACGCTTAGCGTAAAAAGACATTTTTCCTGAGCCAGGGCAAGTAAACCATTTTAGGGCTTCGAATTGGTTGTAGGTATAATTTTCACCTTGGGCAACGCCAGCATCACGAACATCCTGATTGGTGAAAATTGTTTGTGGCGTTCCTGCCCACTCACTCACATCTGATAACCAACGATCAACAGTCACCTTGTCGAAATTACCAACAGCATCTTTATGGCGGGTTAAACCATAGGTAATGCCATCAATTTCTTTTACTTTGGTAAATGATGATGATGTGGTTTTCTCTTTTACTGTTCCTAATATTTTTCTTTCTATATTATCTGCTAGTACATTAGGTACTAGCATTAAACTTGCTGAAACAGCCATACTCATAACTAAATATTTTTTCATCTTGATCTCCAAAACAACTTTTGAGTTGTTCTTATTTTTATTTAAAGTGACATTAATAAATAACCTCACGATGACCATACTTGAAGACCTTGTCTCAAGTATCTTGAAATGATTATCAATGACTTGTGTCAAGAGTTGATACTCACTTCAACATCCTTGCTACCTTGATTTGAATCCCTTTCTTCTCCTTTTGTATTCTTTATACTGAGTAAACTTTACTGAGCAAATTGATATATTTATATGCATGTACAATTGTCTAAGTTACTCATATGTTTTAAGCAACATAATTTTATTGACTCGGTTGCTTATTAACTCGTTCATTTTCGGTATGGCGCCCTTGCAAAGGTTTAAAAATTGGCTCAATTAACCCTTGCTGCCAAACCTTCATCTGCTCAAGCTGGCGCTGATACTGCTTTGGGTTAGTGTTTAATAAATTTTTCTTTTCAGATAAGTCTTCTGCTAAGTTAAATAGATGGTCACCATCGATTCGTGAATGAATGACCTTAAAATCACCACTACGGGTAGCTAAGGTACCTTGATCAAACGCTCGCCAGAAAAGTACATCATGCGGAGTACCTTTATCTTTACCGGTAATAAATGGCATTAAGTTAACGCCATCTAGCGGACGTTCTTTAGCGATAGGGGCTTTGGTGAGTCCTGCAAAGGTGGCTAAAATATCTAATGAACTAATTGGTTTTTCATACGCAGCGCCTGCTGGCACTTTACCCGGCCAACGAATAGCAAAGGGAACATGTATACCACCTTCAAAATAACTGCCTTTAAAGTCTCGTAAGTCACCGTTATTTGAGCCTTTATTTCGAGCTCCACCATTGTCTGATAAAAAGAACACTAAGGTATTGTCATCGATTCCAAGCTCGTCGAGCTTAGCTAGAATACGCCCAACACCATCGTCTACCGCGGTTACCATAGCAGCATAAGTTTGGCGCTTTTTATCCTTGATATGGGTATTTCTATCTAAGTATTCTTGAGATGCCTGCAAAGGAGTATGCGGCGCGTTATAGGCTAAATATAAAAAAAATGGATTATCTTTTTCCCGCTCAATAAACTTAACTGCTTCATTGGATAATTCATCCGTTAAGTATTCATCAATCTCAACACGACGATCATTTTCCATGATTTTAGTGTTATACCAAGACCAATCTTTTTTGGCATTTTCAATGGTGTCTATGGTGAGATCTTCAGGGAAGTATTTGTGACCTCCTGAAAGAAAGCCGTAAAAGTGATCAAAGCCTCTTTTATTTGGGCGGAATTTTTCATGAGTGCCCATATGCCATTTACCAATAATACTTGAGGTATAACCAACAGGCTTTAGTACTTCAGATATCATCTGCTCTTCAAGCGGTAAACCTGAATTAGCATCACTAGGGTCAATAATAGGATTGCGACCAAAACCAAAACGGCCTTGATATCGCCCTGTTAATAGCCCTGCTCTGCTTGGTCCGCATACGGCATAAGTTACATAACCATTAGTAAATTTTGTGCCCTCATTGGCAATACGGTCAATATTAGGGCTGATAATGTCATCACTGCCATTAAAACCAACATCGGCATACCCTTGGTCGTCGGTTAGAATGACAATGAAATTAGGTTTGTCATTTGCCAATGAAGTTGCTGAATAAGCAAGTAAGCCAGTGAACAATAAGTTTTTTAAGGTATTAGAATTTATTCGGTATTTCATTGGGTATTTCATAAAAAAGTCTCTACTGCTTGTCTATGTCGGTGTAACGAGAGTAACGTTCGCGGTTTTGTTTAATCCACTTTGAATGGGTTAAAAACATTGGGGCTTGGAGTTCATTTTCCCAAGCAAATAATTTCTTCATTAACTTACGCACTAACAAAGGGTTTTCATCAGCAATGTTTTTACTTTCACTGATATCTTGAGCAACATCGTATAAAACTGCAGGCCTATCCGGATATCGCACTAATTTATGATCACCATCTCTTACGGCCGCAAAGGCTGCACGACGCCAAAATAGTGTTTGGTGGGGTTTGTTATCACTTGATTCATGCAAATAAGGTACTAAATCAACACCATCAAGTTTCTTTTCACTTAGGGGCTTTGTGTTAGCTGCCGCTAAAGCGGTTGGTAAAATATCAAGTGATGAAACAACCTCATCATATTGAGTTCCCGCTTTAATATGACCCGGCCAAGACATGGTAAATGGTACTCGCACACCACCTTCATAGAGTGTTCCTTTAACGCCAGAGAATGGTATGTTAATGGAGTAGTTATAATCTGATGGGCCGCCGTTATCATTTAAAAACACCACTAAAGTATTTTCAGTTAACTGCATGTCATCAAGTGCCGACATTACTTGGCCAACCGATTCATCAAGCGCTAAGGTCATGCCTGCTAGGGTACGTCGATGTTCATCTTTAATGTGACTGAGTAATTTTTCATGCTCGGGTTTGGCTTCCATCGGCGCATGAACTGCGGTATATGAAAGGTATAAGAAAAATGGCTTTTCTTTATTACGCTCTATAAAGGAAATAGCTTCTTCACCTAAACGATCGGTTAAATAACCATGGTGTTTATCTTCCTTATTATTTCGGCGAATTTTACGATATTCACTGTCGTTTCCTGCTTGCTCCCAGTAACTACGTCCACCACCCAATAAGCCGTAAAATTCATCAAAACCACGATTATTTGGGTGAAATTGCTCCGCTAGCCCTAAATGCCACTTACCCACTAAGCCAGTTTTATAGCCTGCTACTTTTAAATGATCCGCAATGGTTTTTTCATTAACATTCATGCCGTTAAATTTTTCAACATCACCGGGCTCTGGTGTTACTGGTAAGTTGTATTCATGGCCAAAGCGTTGCTGATATCGCCCTGTTAACATACCAGCCCGTGAAGGACTACATACAGAAGCAGTAACATAACCTTGGGTAAATGTAACACCACTATCAGATAATTTATCAAGGTTAGGTGTCTCAAAATTGGCTTTACCAAAAGTTCTACCACTAAAGCCTATATCGGCATACCCAGCGTCATCACTCATAATAATAATGATGTTGGGTTTGTCTTGATTTCCATTGTTTTGTGCTGCACTACTTAGAACAGGTAAGCTCAATATAGCTAGACAAATAAATGTTTTAGCGATTCGTTTTAAAGTTAACAATAAAGTGTTAATCATCATAAGATTTAGCTACTTAGTTAATGGCGTTAAAGTAAAAGTAAATTGATATTCTTTGGCTGGGATAAGAAATTCATCATGTGGCATTGCGCCCCAACTATTATCACCACCAACCCCCATCTGTAATATATCGATACGTACTGTGGTGGTATCACTTAACGCCACCGCTGAGCTATGTCGCGGAGCTTCTTTCAGCTGATATAAATCAAACTTATTTAACGGCACTGCAGTAACATTTAAGGGGGTTGCAGATGAAATTTTCAAACCATTACCTTGTGCATCCGTTAGTGTTAACCAACGTACATCAGATTTATTGCCTGACTCTTGTGGCCTTGCATAATCATGTAACTGCTCTGCGACTTGGGATTGATAGATACCAACCGCCATACTGGTTTTCCTGTCGCTATAACTTGATAACGGGCCTCGACCAAACCACTCAAGCAATTGAAATTCCTTAGCAACTTGCATGTGCATACCAACACGAGGAATGTTGGGTAGGTTATATTTTAGCGGCGTTAACTTGGTAGTAACGTCAATTTGACCATCGGCCGACACAACATACTTGGTAGTTAACTTAGCAATATCCTCTGCTAAAATATGTGCTGTGGTAATGACAATGCTACTTTGACTCGATTGCTTAGCGGTAATAGAATCAAGTACTTGCTTAGTTGAAGCCTCTTGCCAAACATTAAGCTTATAGTGCACCCCCCAACCTTTATCGTTATCAGTAACTGCTCGCCAAAAGTTGCCAGACAAACCTTGGTCAATTAACTCAACATTATTCACTTGGTATTTGCGCAACAGGCCTGAACTTTTATCAAAGGCTATCGCTAAGTTTTCAGCAGAGATATTGACTGAGCTTGCTGTTTCAGTAAACGTTATGCCACTGAGAGTTGTACTTCTATCGACATTCGAAAGCTTAATTTTTTCAGCATTATTCATTAAGGGAAATTGTTGCCATGCAATTACGTGCCCTTTAGGCAAGAAAGCATTATTCCCCCTATTTTCAGTAGCCTTTATAGTGACAAAATATTCAGCGCCTGCTTTTTGTTCAATATTATTTAGCGGTAATTCGATGACCTCTTGCTGCCCTGCTTTTAGATTAGGTGTATTTACCTTACCTTCACTGATAACTTGACCGTTTTCTTCTAACTGCCAGGAAAAGTCTACGTGGGATAAATCGACAAAGTCATAGCGATTAGTTAGCGTTACTTTAAAGCTGTTTTGCTCAAGCGAGCTGAACTCAACGGGTTGATAAATTTTTCTCACTTCATAAGCATGCGGATTTAAGGTGCGATCAGGTTGAATTAAACCATTGGCTAAAAAGTTTTTGTTATTATTGCCATCGTTATAATCGCCACCATAGCCCCAGAAGTTATCGCCATTGTTATTTGTTTCTAAAAAGGTTTGGTCCACCCAATCCCAAATAAAACCACCTTGTAATTGCTCATGTTGATAGATTACTTGCCAATATTTATCTAAATTCCCGACACTATTACCCATCGCATGAGCATATTCAGCCATAATAAGCGGTCTATCTGGGTTGTTAATGGCATAGTCAGCTAACTCTTCAATACTGTCGTACATAGGGGTATAAATTTCAGAGTAATCAACGATGGTATGGCCATTACGCGTGCCCCAGCCACCGTAAGTTACTGGACGTGAGCTATCGTTCTCTTTAATCCATTGAGCAGATTGATCAAAAGTATCACCCAAACCCGCTTCATTGCCCAATGACCATAGTATTACTGAAGGGTGATTTTTATCACGTTCGACCATACGGGATACACGTGCTAAGTGTGCGGCTTGCCACTCTGCTTTATAGCCCAAGTGATATTTCTTCTGGCTCTCTTCTCGATTAAAAGCTTTCTTCTTAGCCTTTGTTGAAACGGCTTTATCATCAATTTGCTGACGTTGATCTGGCTGATTGCCAATTTGCATATATTTATGAGATTCAATATTGGCTTCATTCATCACATAAAGACCATACTCATCCGCTAAGTCATACCAATAAGAATCATTAGGGAAATGCGCTGTTCTTACGGCATTGATATTAAGTTCTTTCATCAATTTAATATCTTTTTCCATAGAAGCCTTGGTTAACGTTCTACCACCAATCGCATGGTGTTCAACACGATTAACACCACGAATAGTGACTGGCTTACCGTTTACTAAAAACAAACCACTTTTCATTGTTAGTGTTCTAAAACCAACATTTTGACGAATAACTTCTTTTACTTCGCCTGCTTTATTGAACAAGGTTAATTCAAGTTGATACAGTTTAGGGGTTTCAGCAGACCAAGGAGCTATTTCATTTAAAACTGTGGAAAATTCTAAAACAGTGTCTTTAGTGATAGCTTGATATGTTTTTTTAGCGCTATAAAGCGCTTGTTTGTTGTCAAAAAGCTTAGCCATTAACGCTATTTCGTGATCTTGTTGTAGGGAAAGGTCAACGGTGATATTAAGCTGACCATCTTTAAAATCATTCACTAAAGCAGATGAAATTGAGTAATCTTTAATATGGTTGTTCGGCGTTGCATATAAATAGACATCGCGCTCAATGCCACTCAAACTCCAGCCGTCTTGATCTTCTAAATAACTACCATCTGACCAACGATAAACTTCAACCGCTATTTTGTTTTCGCCAGCGTTGAGATGATCGGTAATATTAAATTCTGCTGGCAGTTTTGAACCTTGGCTGTAACCGACTTTTTCACCGTTTATCCAGAGATACATGGCAGAGTTGACGGCGCCAAAATGAATACTAATTTGTTGCCCTTGCCAATCTTTAGGCAACTCGATGTATTTAACATAAGCGCTAACAGGGTTATAACTGTGAGGGATATTAGGCTGGTCAGCAGGAAATACGTAATCAATATTCATATAATGCGGCGTACCAAAGCCCTGCCTTTCAACATTGCCTGGTACATTAATGTCATGCCACTGACTGGTATCATAATCAGTTTTATAAAAGTCTATTGGTCTTAAGCTTGGTTTATCGACCCAATTAAACTTCCACTTTCCATTTAATGATAAAAATCTTGAGGACTGGCTTGGTTGATTACCAAGTGCTACCTGAGCTGACTCATAAGCAAAAAATGAAGCTCGGGCAGGTAATTTATTTATTTCAAATATTTCAGGGTTTTCCCAATCAAGCTTTGATGTTTTAGTTGAAATGTTAGTAGGAATATCTATATCGTTTTCTTTATTTTGCTCATGCTCACAACCAAACAAGCCCCCAACTACGCCAGTGACAAGCAGCATATTTTTTATCAGCTGGTTTACTTTGATTAAATTGCTAAACTTTATAAAACTTCTGTTAAAACCTAGATAAATACTCTTATTAATTTTTTGATAAAAAAATACTGATACAACCATACTTCACTCCAATGAACCTTATATTTACTTATTGAAAACAGAGCACTTTCGCGCTCTGCTCCTTTACTACTAAAGCCAATCCTAAAAGTCAGTACTAGTAACCTGAGCTGACAATTTGGGTCAGGCGAAGCTGTAGTTTTTCAACAAGTTCTGGATTATCACCAGCAAGGTTATTTTGTTCATTGATGTCTTTACTTAGATCATAAAGTTGCGGCGCTTTCGAAAAGCCCCCCTCAATATTTTTATGAGCGAGAAATGATGCAACATTATTATTTTTGACTGGTGCGATATACTTCCATTGGTTGAAGCGAAGTGAATTGGTCGCTACTGATTCCTCAACTAACTCATCACGGGCAATAACACTTTTACCCAGCAAAGCTGACAAGTGCTCTTCACTATCTTGGGCTTCTCCCTTTTGTAACGGTACTCCGACTAATTTTGCTAATGAAGCATAAATATCCATTTGTGAAATCAAAGCATTACTTACACCATTTTTAGTGTTTCCTGGCCAAGTAATGATGGTTGGCATTCTAGTACCCGCTTCAAAAGCACTGTATTTTCCACCTCTAAAAGGCCCCCATGGTTTGTGTTTACCAAGCAGTTCTATTGCCTGATCATCATAACCATCAGTTAACACTGGCCCATTGTCACTGGTAAAAATAATAAGGGTGTTATCGCTAAGTCCTAGTGTTTCAAGTTCATTAACTACTTTGCCAACCATCCAGTCCATTTGCACAATAGCATCACCTCGTGGTCCCATTTTACTTTTACCTTTAAATCTTGGATTAGGAAGACGAGGCACATGAATATCATGATAAGAATGGAAAAGGAAAAATGGCTTTTGTTTATTCGCTCGAATAAAATCTATCGCCTTATCGGTAAATACATCAGGGAAGTCTTCATCTACCCAAAGTGCTGATTCACCACCAGCCATTGTCCCTATTCGGCTAACGCCGTTAATAATGGTTTCGCTGTGTTGCTCATCGGCCACAACTCTCGCCAAGTCAGGTCGCTCAAGTCGAGTGGGACGTGTACCTACTTTGTCTTTATAACTAACCGTAATAGGATCATTTTTATCTAAATTAACAACTCGGGTATTTTCAAGGTATACCGTGGGTACACGATCGCCAGTTGCTGGTAATAAAAAGCTGTAATCAAAACCAATATCTAATGGACCAGGACTTACATCACTATTCCAATCTACGTTGCCATCACCTAAACCAAGATGCCACTTACCGACAACAGCCGTTTGATAGCCTGCTTTTTTTAACATTGAAGGTAAGGTCGCTTTACCTGGCTTGATAAGTGCAGGTGCATCACCGGGTAAAATAGCAGCATTATTACGAAAGCCATGTTCACCCGTTAATAGAGAATATCGAGATGGTGTACAAGTGGCAGCTGAGCTATGGGCATCGGTAAATCTTACGCCTTGTTTTGCCAGATTATCAATTGAAGGTGTTTTAACACCAATAGCACCGTAACTACCAACATCACCGTAACCTAAATCATCAATATAAAAAATGACGATATTTGGCTTAGTTGTTTGTTCATGTGTGTTTTTTTGTTCGGTGTTAACTGCATTGACAGTATTTATTTGTAGTAAGGCTAAAAGCGTACTACCGACAATAGATATCTTTTTTATCATTATTTTTCTCAATAAATTATTACGTCTGCTTATTAAGACGATTTACTTATTTTTTTCCGCCATATGAATTTTCTTATTTAACCTGAGCTCTGGATAATGAGCGTTTTATACTTAAGTTAAAACAATTACTTACGACTATTAATAATAAAACCCACACGTTGGAGTAGCGATATATTCTATCAATGTTTAAATTTATTCGATTATCAAGGCAAAAGGTTGATGAATAACGGGTTATTTATCAACCTTTTAACGCCGAGAATGGAATGAAGGGGAATATGGAGTAAGTGCTGCTTATCCAGAGTTCAGGTTACTTAGCATGACTAGGCTACACACTACTCGCACGACTAAAACGCTTTACTTTCTTTTAAATAAGCGAACAAAATTTAACCCTGAAATATTCTCCCCTAGCTTGATAGTTTTATTTTATTCAAGGAATAATTTCGCGTTAAATAGTGGGCCTATTGCAAGTACATTTCACGCAGAAGTAAGAGAGTTCATGACAATTACAAAGCTATTGCAATTGCTATTAAAACCTATAGATAATACCAAAATTATATTTAGCGCCCGACTCCGCGATATAATTCGTTAATTGTTCATATTTCATATAACGTTCAGTGTTAGACTCATTGAGATTAACTGCAGAAAAATTAACTTTGAAGTTATCGGTAATTGAATAGTTAGCCGTTAAATCTAACTGGCCTCGTGCTTTCTCTATTTCTGGCAGTGTTTCTGGACGATTATAACCCAGCGATACACTCGCCCTACGTACAAAGTCATCACGCCAATTATAAGCTAAACGAAGACTAAACGTTCCGTCATCATAATACGTGAGTAAATTGTAACTGTGCTGGGATAAACCCACTCGACCAATAGTATCGCCCTCGTCATCATAATTGTTAGAATCTTCATCGGTATAGGTGTAATTAATACCTATACCGGTATGAGAAAATAATCCTGAAAAATGTGAAAAAGCATGCTGAAGATTTAATTCAAGCCCTTGAATTGAGGTGCCTCCATAGTTTTCAGGTTGGGTGGCTAAAAATGAACGTTCACCAATTTCTACCCTGCTTTTTTGAGCAGCATCGACAAAAATAACCGAAGCAAGATCTTTATAAAACAACGCCACAGAAAATATACTGTCGTTTGCGTAATACCACTCATAAGAAAGATCAATATTCTGACTGAGTATTGGTTGTAAATTAGGGTTTCCCAAATTAGCCGTGCCCGCATAACCATCAAGCTCTGAGCTAAATTTAATATCAATCCCTGGAGATATATCCTTTAAACTCGGACGAGAGAGAGCTTCATAAGCAGCAAAGCGTAGAATCACCTCATCATTTAAGCCCAAATTGATATTTATTGATGGCAGTGTATCTTGATACCCACCAACTAACGTCAACCATGAAAAACTTACCTTTTCATCAGCTATTTGCTCGTTTCGTAGATATCCAGAAGACTCAGTGTCGGTTTCAATATAACGAAGCCCAATATTACCAAAAAAAGGCATATCATTTAAAAACGTAAAGAAATCGAGCTTAACATACAAGGCGTGTGTGTCCTCTGTTACATCATATCGGGAGCCTTCATTTTCATAATAACCAGAGCCTGAGAAGGGGTTGATTGCCCTGATATCATGCATAGAAAAATAACTTGTTAAGAAGTCGCTGCCACAACGAGTGCTAGTCCAGCCATTGGGTAAATTACTATCATCAATATCGATACTCTCAAAAGAAAAACATGGTAATAAATCGTTAGCAATTTGCACGTTTTTCTGGTCATCATTCGACTGTGGATTGACATGAACATTCTGTATATTAATCGTTTGTACTAAACCATCAACAAGCAATTCCGTTTTTTGATTAGGGTTAATATAAGCTGCATGATGGTATGTACGCGAAGCTATTCGAGTTCCCACTTTAACTGCACTAAAAAAATCCCCTGCTAGTTCGTAAGTAACATCGAATTTAAAGGCATAATCTTCATTTTTAGTATCATCAGCATTTCTTTGCATTTGAAAGTAGCTTAGTTTTTGATACGAGATACTCGAGGGGTCTAACCTCTCCAGCTCTTCAACACTTGTTGGCTGTTCGCCATTTAACGTATGTGCTGGTGACTGATAAAATGTTGCACTTGGTAAAGTACCATTGCCAAAGTCATAAGCTAAAATCCCAGCCCAATCCGAGCCAGTAAATTTGCCATTTTTGTCCCAATCATAGCCCATATTTAACTGCGCTTGCTCACCTCGACTTGAACCTCTAGAGGTACTCAGTGATGATTCAATAAACAGCTGTTCACTTAGCTGATAATCAATACCAAAAGTTGTCTTTTCTGACTTTCGCAAGGTATTTCTGACAGAAGGGGTGCCCCCCATCCTTATGCTAGTACCTCCAATCAAGCCACTTTCCAACATAAAAGTATCATTATTGATAGCTGATAATTTATGCTTGATACCTTCTACTGGAAATGATCGTGCAGCATTAAAAGCCAAACTAATTTGCGAGCCATAAAGGTCTTCACCGCTGTCGGCTTTTGAATAATCAATATACAGATTTAATGAACTGCTTGGTTGCCATTGCGCAGTTAAATTTAGTGAGTCACGCTGAGACTCAACATAACGAGAACTTACCCTGATACCACCTGAAGTGTAATAACTGTCTTTACCATTAACAACACCATCGCCATTAACATCAATACCATAAGCAAAGTTACCATCGCCATCAACACCATTTGAGTATTGAAATGGCCCTGGTGATAAAAATGGATTATTCGTTGTATTACCTGCTGGAATTTGTCCGCCGCTACGGCGGAACCACTGAGCAGGGGCATTAGACCAGTCACCGCCACCAAAAACGTCCGTTTGGCTGATCACTTCTTTACGCGCAAAATTAACAACAAAGCCAAAATCACCAATGCCTGTATCTCTGAAGTTTTTTGCAAAAAATCCATTAATATCAGGTGATGTTTCATCGCTTAATTGATGATATTTAACTTTCGCGGTAATAGAACCAACATGCTCTTCCTGTATATTTAATGGTCGACGGGTTATTAAATTAATAGTTCCGCCTAATGAGCCCTCTATTTGATCTGCCGTTGAGACTTTTAGAACTTCAATACCAGAGAATAACTCTGATGGAATATCTTGAAAATTAATACTACGATTGGCCGAAGAGCCTGATATGGTTTGACCGTTAATTTCGACGTTATTATCAGAAATCCCGCGAACTTGTATTGAAGTACCTTCACCATCTGCCGCCCTCAACATTTGGATGCCAGTGACGCGTTGAAGTGCTTCAGCTATGTTTTCATCAGGCAACTGACCAATGTCTTCTGCCGAAATAGTTTCTTTAATTTCAGTAGAAAATCGCTTGTCGTTAAGTGACTGTACAATGCTGCCTCTAACACCTGAAATAGTGATGACTTCTATTTCATCTTTACTCTTAACTTGTAAGCTTTCTCTGGTGATTGTGGCAACGTGTGAAGATTTATGACGGTTACTAAGTTGAGATTTTTTGGCTTTTTCTCTGGCTAGTTTTAACTGGGTTTTCCTGCTAATAAATTCTCTGTCTATAGTAATAGAAAACTGCCCATTACTGTCCTCTTCGACTTCTAACCCTGTTCTAGCAAGTAATACTGCTAAACCTTGGGAAATTTGATACCAACCTGAAACGCTATTTGTTGTTATATTTTCAAGGTGATGATGTGGAAACAGTAAGGTAATATTAGCTTGTTCTGCAAAGTGGATAATGGCGCTATCAGCGCTCTGTTGCTCGACGCTGAAATTAACTAAGGTATTAGCAGTATTTGCATAACCTGCATTGGAAATTAATATTGTTAGAGTAAATAAAACAAGTCGCATGATATTAGTTGCAGAGTAAGTAAGTGCTTTCCACAAAAGGAACATTTTTAACTTACTTAATATTTTTCTCACAATTAATATCATTTTAAAAAGTAACACTAAAACACATATGCATCATTTACTTGAAACCACCACATTAACACTAACCATTTGATATATAAGTTAATAAACAAAAGACTCAATAATACAATATCACTACTTTTTACATTAAACATAAACATATAATAGTCAGAACCCTAACAATTATTCAATAGTTAATAAGTAATAGGTGATAATTTTACATTATCACTAGCGGATTATTTACCCTCATTCGTCTTATTCACAAGAGCGAAAAATTACCTTGATAAACGAGGTATACTTACGAGGATAGTAATGACAGGAGACAGTATGTTTCACAAAGTATATTTGGCTTCAAGAGCAAGCTTGCGCCGTGTTGTCGCCCGCATTGCTCCGCCAAGTGAAATAGAAGATATTGTGCAAGAAACTTACGTAAGGATCTGCCAGGTAAAGAATCCTGAAGCGATAACTTCACCTAAGTCTTTTGTTTTTACTACTGCCAAAAATTTAGCACTAGATTATCGAAAACAAGCTTATGTGAAACTAGTTGACGGCATTGATGACTGGAGTGAATTTGAAAATATTATCACGGATGCAAGTGCCGGCACGCCATATAAAGAAAAAGTAGCCAGCGATGAATTTGCAGAACTTTGTGAAGCTATACGATTATTACCTGTGCAATGTAGAAAGGTATTTGTCTTAAAAAAAGTATACGGCTATTCACAAAAAGAAATAGCTCAAGAGTTATCGTTAAGTGAAAGCACAATAGAGAAACATATTTCTGCCGGCACAAAGAAATGCATGCAGTTTAAGCGCAATAGAAACAAGATTAATGAATCAACTATGAATACTTCAAAAAATGGAATTGGGGGTGGTTATGAGTAATATACACCAAATAAATCAACAAGCTGAAAAAGATGACCTTATCTTAGATCAAGCAAGTGACTGGGTAGCAAAGGTAGACAGAGGTTTATCGAGTCAAGAAACCTCTGCATTTCAGCATTGGTTGCATATATCGCCAGAACACATGAAAGTTATGCTTGAGGCTGCACAAATGTGGGACAAACTAGATGAGCTTAATCGCTTATCTGACCTATTCCCTAAATCGATGGTAAAAAGTACATTATACTCTCACAAGTACATGGCTATTGCTGCTTCGATTATGTTGATGGTGAGTGTATGGTTTTTGCAAACAAGTCAGTCGCCGGTCATATATCAGCCACAATACACTAACTTAACCACTCAATATCAAACAGGTGTGGGTGAACGCAATACTATTCATTTACCTGATTCAAGTGTATTAGTACTAAATACCAATAGCTTAGTTAAGATTAATTATAACCAAAAAGCACGGGTAATTGAGCTCCGACAAGGTGAGTTACATATTGAAGTAGCTCATAACAAATCACGCCCTCTACAAGTCATAGCGGCTGGTAAAGTCATACAAGCCGTTGGTACCGCATTTAATGTTGAAGTTACTGATGATTTAATGGAGCTTATTGTTACCGACGGAAAGGTACTGGTTGATTATGCTACCAGCGCTTTAGCTGTAAAAGCTATTTCGAGCGATGCGGTCCCGGTGATAAAAGGTGAAGTCATCAACTTAAAAACGTCATTATCCACCACTAAACATTCACTCAAAAAAGCTGACTTTAATGAAATAGCATCTAAGTTATCATGGCGTAAAGGAAACTTAATTTTTAGGGGGGACTCATTAGCTGACGCAATTAAAGAAATAAGCCGCTATACCGATATTTCTTTTGAATTAGCCGATGATGACAACCTGAAGAAAATTAAAGTCGCAGGAATGTTTAAAACGGGTGATATTGAAGGCTTACTATCAGTTTTGGAAAAAAGCTTTAACATTGAGCATAAAAAAGTAGGCGAGCAAAAAATTGTCTTGTCGCTAAAAAGCTAGGCATGACAATGAAAGTCCTTAGAAAAAAGGTAAGTCTAGCGGTTACCTTTTTGCTTATTCTAAGCAAAACAAACTCAATGATTCAAGCAAAAGAAATGCCCGCCATTGAAAATTGGCCTGAAATTACTAAAAAACACTGGGGGGAAGTTAATAACCAACCTATCTGGTTGTTTCAGCTAACAAATATTAACGGTATTAAAGTTAGGGTAACCAATTTTGGTGCTTATGTTCAAGCAATTGAAGTGCCTGATAAAAATGGAATATTTAAGGATATAATCCTTGGCTACGATAGCGCAAAGCAATATGTTAATGATTGCTGTTACAACGGCGCAACAGTCGGTCGATTTGCTAATCGCATCAAACACGGTCGCTATAGTTACGCTAGCTTTGATTATCAACTCACGACCAATAATGGCGGCGAAAATAAAGTAAACCATAATCACGGTGGTAGTATCGGTTTTAACAAAAAATTATGGCAAGTGAGTCGTTTTGATAATGCCGTCGTATTAACTTACACCTCGGCAGATGGTGAGCAAGGATACCCGGGAGAATTAGTCGTTACAGCCAAGTTTGAATTAACCAATAATAATGAATTTATCATTTCTTATGCTGCCAATACCAGTAAACCAACACCAATCAATATTATTCCGCACCTCTACTTCAACCTCAATGGTGATGGCAAAGGCACTGTTGAAAATCATCAATTACAAATAAATGCCAATTATATAACAGAAGTTGAGCCCTATTTAACAGCGACAGGAAGGTTATTAACAGTTAAAAATACGCCGTTTGATTTTATAAAAGCTAAAAAAATAGGTAGAGATATTCGAATTGCACATCCGCAGCTTAAACTTGCTGATGGACAAGATAAACAATATGGTGGCTACGATCATAATTGGGTTTTAAAGGATTATGATGGCAATATGCGCCAACAAACCACGCTTTTTGAAGAAAAAACCGGCCGTAAAATAACGGTTTATACGACTCAGCCAGGGTTACAAATTTACTCAGGAAATTTTATGAATGGTACTGTGGTAGGTAAAAAAGGAAAACTAATAGAAAATCGCTCCGGCTTAGCTATTGAACCACAACATTTTCCAGATTCCCCTAATCATAAAAACTTCCCTGACACCATATTGCTGCCTGAGCAAAAGTATTTAGAGGCCAGTAAATTTCACTTTTCTGTTCAACGATAAATGGCATTAGTTATAATTGTAAATCTACTTTGAATAGATGGATTTATACCGATTTTAACTGTCGAAAAAATTTGTATTCAGGTATCAAAGAGGTCAGTAGTTTTAAATTTAAGTGAAAAAAGCATTACGTATAAGGCGTTTTCGCCACCAGAGCGCTATAGGAATATGAAATTTATTTCGGTTCTATGCAAATGACATGAAGCGATGATGTGTAAGAAAATTGTCCAATGTAAATTGGTAATCAATACCTATAAATTTCATGTATATTTTCCACTTATCCTATATTCCCCCCACGCACTATTCGTAAAATCCGAAGAAAACTACTTGAATATTCGAATATATATAACCAACTGATCGTGTTAGCTTAAAATTTACTCATCTATCTAACCATAAAGGTAATGTAATGATCTGTCCTCAATGTCAAATTTCTTTAACCGTCAGCAAGCGTTTTTCGATTGAAGTTAACGATTGTCCAAAATGCCACGGAATTTGGTTAAAAGAAAATGTTCTAGAAAAAATAATACAACAAGAACAGCCTATTGATAAACATCTAAAAAAAGAAAGTGATAACAAAATAACAGAAGAAAAAGTAAGACAAAACCCACAGAGTCAAAAAAGAGGAACTCGACACTTTTTATCAGGAGCATTAGATATTTACGATGATTGGTAATAATCATTTAAACATTCTAATTGAGAGAAGTTTATACCAATTCCATTAAATTATTGCCCACTTGTGCTGGTTAAAATACCCCAAGAATTCGTTGCTCTCAATTCCAATAGCCAGCTACTGCTCAATCGAGCGCCTTACCTTGATTTATTTTTCCTTCGCACAGCAAGATCACAAACTTAATGGAATTGGTATTACCCTCAATAAACCGCAAAAGTCTGTTGCTAATATCATATTAACTAACCTGAATTCTGGATAATAATCACTTGATGTTTAAGTTAAAACAATAACTTACGGTTATTAATAATGAAATTTACACGTTAAAGTAGCGATATACGCTATCAATGTTTCAATTTATTCGATTATCAAAGCACAACGTTTATGAATAGCGGGCTTTTGGTACCACGACATTGTTTATAAACGAGCGTTAAACTACCTCAATACACTAGTTATCATGGAAACAAAACAGCTTTTATTATTGCTTATTTTATACCATTGACGATCTCAATAATGGCAGGATGCTTTAATCTCCTCTCCGGAGTGATAATATAATACTGCTCTTTGATTTCCTCTGCACGCCCAATAATCTTGACATCGTATTTATCAACAACATATTTTTCAATTAATGTGGGACTACTAAATACACCGAATCCAGCTTGGCCGAAGGCCTTCATCAACGCACTATCATCAAATTCTGCAACAATATTAGGTGATATATTATGTTTCTCTAACCAAGATGATAATCGCATTCTGACTGCTGATTTCTTACCTTGCATAAGCCAAGGAAAATCTGACAAACATTGAGGGAACTCTTTGCTAGTACTTTTTAGTAACGTTTCTGTAGCAAAAAAAGTAAAGCCACTTTCAACAAGTAGGTGATTGTACGCTTTAACATGGCTACCCAGTTGAAGAGGTTGGTCCGTCAAAAGACAATCTATCTTGTTGATAGACAGATCTGCCAATAAACTACTTTGATCACCTTCTTGGCATATCAAGCGAACGCGTTCACTCATTTGTAAAACTGGCGATAATAATTGGTGAGCCAATACTTTAGGAATTACCTCAGTTATCCCGACAGTAAAGGTATGCCATTGAGCTGGATCCCTTCTTTTTAATATATGTGTTACTTCATCACCTAATTGAAAAATTTCTTCAGCATAGCTATATATCAACTGCCCCATTTCTGATAAATGAAGTGTTTTACCTTTTCGGTCGAATAATTTAGCACCTATTTTCTCTTCAAAACTAGTGAGCTGACCACTTATCGTTTGTGGTGTTAAATTGAGCCTTGCACTGGCTTTGGTGATACTACCTTCGGTCGCAACAGCATAAAAATAAAAAAGGTGGTTGTAATTTAGTGGACTCATATAACCTAAAAACTCCATTTTTTCGATGATAAAAACAATAATATTCGAATTTACCAACAACAACAAGTGAGCTATAAGTAATGCATACTTATAAATAAAACTTTGATATTGGTGATATTCCATAACAGTGTTTGTACATATAAGCCTCTTATTTTTCGCGATATTTACGATATCGACTTTTACTAATAAGAAGATATATTTGCTGATAACACTAAAAAGGTAAGGCAATAATGCAGGTAAGTATCCAATCCTCCGGGGTTAAAATTAGCGGTGATTTAGAGACGAAGATTCAGCGAAAGATACAACTCGCATTATCAAGGGTTGAGCCTTATATCGCTACAATTTCAATAAAACTCACTAGTGAGGTCAATGCTAGGGGTAGTAGCACTCATTGTAGAATAACCTTAATAATTGTTGACCAAGGAGATATTGTTATCGAAGACACACAAACGGATGCTGAATGTGTAATAGATCGTGTACTGCAAAAGGCAAGTCGCACGATTAAACGATTAGTTTTTAACTCATAAGCGGCTACAAGGTTTATCAATGAAACATTCTATTAGTTTATTTCTGACTTTAGCAGCGTTTTGGCTACTGAACTCAGGCCATTACAACGTGTTAGTTTTATCTCTTGGCTTCGCGTCTATCGCGTTAATTTTAATTATTAGCCATAAAATGGATGTCGTTGATAACGAATCACAACCGATCTATTTATCACGCAAAATATTGGGTTACTATTTATGGTTAATCAAAGAGGTTATTAAAGCCAATATCACTGTGGTAAAACATATCTGGTTAGGTGAAAAGAGTATTTCCCCAACACTGAAAACAATTAAAATCAGTCAGAAAACTGACATAGGGAAAGTTATCTATGCTAATTCAATTACCTTAACGCCTGGTACAGTAGCAATCGATTTGGTAGACAACAAAATCACAGTGCATGCCTTGCTCTCTAAGGATATTGAGTCATTAGAAATCGGTGAGATGGATCGCCGAGTAACTTTATTGGAACGCTAATGTTAATTGCAGCCACACTTGCTATTTTTGTCGCCATGATTTTAGCCATTATTAGAGGCATCGTTGGACCAACACTATATGACCGTATTTTAGCGGTTAATATGTTTGGTACTAAAACGGTATTGCTTATTTCTATACTGGGCTTTGTTATGGGCAGACCCGAATTTTTGGATATTGCCCTCGTGTATGCTTTGATCAACTTTATCAGTGTCATCGGAGTATTACGTTACTCGGATACAAATCAATTTAAACATACACCTAAAGAGAATGAATCGACCAAAAAGGAACGTTAAATGGATATTGTAATAACGATTTGTAGTGGCTTCCTTTTACTTGTTGGTAGCTTTCTGTGTATTTCAGGAGGGATTGGTCTTTTACGTTTTCCTGACTTTTATACTCGTATGCATGCCGTCGGAGTTACAGATACCTTAGGTGCTGGAATGATTTTGGTTGGGCTTATGATACTTAGTACCGATTTATTAGTGTTTGCCAAGTTAGTGATGGTATTACTTTTAACCCTGTTAATTGGCCCTACAACCAGCCATGTATTGGCTAAAGCCGCCTTCCATAATGGGTTGTTGCCTAAAGATTCAAACAACCTTAGCCAGGCTAAAGAAAAGGAGAATACCTCATCGATTCTTTGATTGATATCGTATTATTAACCTTATTAGTTGTTATCGCCATCGCAATAATTCGCATGAAGGATTTGTTTGCCGCTGTTATGCTCGCTGGCATCTATGGGCTTTTATCAGCAAGTTTTTTTGTTGCAATGGATGCTGTTGATGTTGCTTTTACTGAAGCTGCTGTTGGGGCAGGTATATCAACACTACTCATGTTGGTTGTTATCACTATGACTGGCAGTAAAGAAAAGCCAACACGACATAAACCATTCTCAGCATTATTCGTTGTGATTATAACCGGTGGGTTACTAATCTACGGCACCTTAGATATGCCATATTTTGGCTCTGCGGACGCCCCCATTCATAACCACACATCACCTCGTTATATCAAGGATTCGATGCAGGAAATCGGAATACCTAATATTGTCACATCAGTACTAGCAAGTTATAGAGCATTTGACACTTTTGGTGAGGTAGTTGTGATCTTTACTGCAGGTATAGGCGTGCTAACACTGCTATCTGTTGCCCGATCTAAAGAGAATGATGACAAAATTGAAGCAATCAATGACTCCATGCACCAGCAACACCTTGTGATTCGTATTATCTCTAAGATGCTCATTCCTTTTATTTTCTTGTTTGCCCTTTATGTTCAATTCCATGGTGATTTTGGCCCTGGTGGTGGTTTTCAAGCGGGCGTTATCTTTGCCTCCGCTATTATTTTATATACGATGTTATTTGGTTTAAGTACCGCACGCAAAGTCATCAATCAAACATTTGTTCAAATAATTGCCGCGCTGGGTGTATTGCTCTATGGCAGTGTTGGTATTGTATCCCTGATGAATGGAGGAAACTTCCTTGATTATAATGTGTTATCAAGTAACCCTATTACTGGTCAACACCTAGGGATTTTATTAATTGAATGGGGGGTAGGTTGTACGGTTGCTTCGGTGATGGTCGTTATCTTTTTCAACTTCGCCGGTCGTAGAGCTTTTCAACAACATAAAAAGAAGCTTCAAGATAAGGAGTCATCTGCATGTTAATAGGTCTTTTTAATGATTGGATTGTTGTAGTCTTGATGATGATTGGGCTCTACATTGTGATTGCTCACGGTAACTTAATTAAAAAATTAATTGGTTTAACCATTTTTCAAACATCGGTCTTTATCTTTTATATCAGTATGGCAAATGTTGACGGAGGCACAGCCCCTATTTTAGCCGATGGTATCAATCAATACTCTAACCCTTTACCGCATGTTCTTATTCTGACCGCGATTGTTGTCGGAATTGCGACCACAGCGTTAGGATTGTCACTCGTTGTTCGTATCAAAGAAAGCTATAACTCAATTGAAGAAGAAGAAATTCAGCAACAAGATAATGATGAACAACTATCTATGAATAAAGCGGAGGAAAACCCGTGATAACACACCTTCCTATTTTGCAAGTTATTATACCGTTAATGGCAGCACCTCTTTGTTTACTGTTAAATCGCTCTCGATTGGTATGGCTGTTTTCTCTCCTTGTTAGTGGCTTGGCCTTTACAATAAGCGTTTTGTTATTACAACAAGTAATGACATCTGGCGTGATTAGCTACGAACTAGGTGGTTGGCAAGCGCCATGGGGAATAGAATATCGAATTGACCAGCTTAATGCTTTTTTACTGTTAATTATTTCAGGTATAAGTACGGTCGTTTTATTTGCAGCCCATACAAGCATCGAAAAAGAGATACCGAAAGATAAGCACACGTATTTTTATATTTTATATCTTCTCTCTCTTACCGGTATGTTGGGAATTGTTGCAACTGGCGATGCCTTTAATGTGTTTGTCTTTTTAGAAATATCATCATTATCTGCTTATGCGTTAATCGCGATGGGCCAAAAGAGACAAGCGCTTTGGGCTTCGTATCAATATTTGATCATGGGAACCATAGGTGCCACGTTTATTTTGATTGGTATTGGCTTGATGTATCAAATGACAGGTACGCTCAATATGCAGGACTTGTCACAACGTTTACCTGAAGTAGCACAAACCCGTACCGTATTTGTTTCCTTTGCTTTTGTGATCGTTGGTGTGTGTTTAAAATTGGCAATGTTTCCACTGCATTTGTGGTTACCTAATGCTTATGCCTACGCCCCTTCTATCGTGACTGCTTTTTTTGCTGCCACCGCAACCAAAGTCGCGGTCTATTTATTGATTAGATTTACTTTTTCAGTGTTTGGCCTGTCATTTTCTTTCACGACTATTCCATTACAAACATTGTTTATGGCACTTGGGCTAATCGGTATTTTTGTCGCTTCAACAACGGCAATTTATCAAAGCAATGTTAAGCATCTTTTTGCCTATTCCAGCATCGCTCAAATTGGTTATATGATTGTAGGGTTTAGTGTAAGTACAGTAGCAGGGTTAACCGCAACCTTATTGCACATGTTCAATCACGCGTTAATGAAAGGAGCAATATTTTTAGCCTTAGCCGCAGTTATTTACAGAATAGGCAATGTTGAACTCAAGAGCTTTCGCGGTTTAGGACGTCAGATGCCATTGACGATGGCGGCAATTGTTATTGGCGGATTAAGTTTAATTGGTGCTCCTTTAACGGTTGGTTTTGTGAGTAAATGGTATTTACTCACTGCATTAGTTGAGCAAGGGTGGTGGCCTATTGCTGTACTAATTCTTCTAGGGTCGATGCTAGCGGTTGTTTATGTTTGGAGAGTAATAGAAGTTGCTTACTTCAAAGAGCCCTTACAGCAAAATATAAAAGTTAAAGAAGCACCAATGAGTTTTCTTATCCCGATATGGACACTTGTCATCGCCAATATTTACTTTGGCATAGATACTCGACTTAGTGTGCAGGTAGCCCAAGCTGCAGCTCAGAGTTTATTTGGAGTATCACCATGAACCTTTCTTTAGAGCTGATGCTACAACTGTGTATTATTATGCCATTGTTGGCAACATTCGCTATTGTTGCAACAGGACGTTATCCCAACCTTCGAGAAGGTGTCACTATTGCAACGTGTTTAGCCTTAATTTTTTTAGTGGTTAATTTATATCAAGGTTTATCTGCTGGTGAGTCCATCAGTGTTTATTGGTGGGAGCTTTTACCCGGTTTAACGATTAGTTTTGATATTGAACCACTCGGCATGTTGTTCGCGTTAGTTGCGAGCTTCCTTTGGTTAGTGACCACTTGTTATGCCATTGGCTATATGCGCAGCCACCAAGAAAAGAATCAAACGCGTTTTTATGCCTGTTTCGCCGTTGCTATTGGTGCGGTGATGGGACTTGCTTTTTCAGCGAACCTTTTTACTTTGTTCATCTTTTATGAAGTATTAACACTATCTACTTACCCTTTAGTGACACATGCAGGTACTGAAAAAGCAAAAAAAGGTGGCCGAGTCTATCTTGGTATTTTGCTTTCTACATCGATCGTGTTCTTCCTGCTCGCGATTGTCAGTACCTGGCTTGTAGCAGGAACTTTAGACTTTAAGCTCGGTGGTGTTTTTGCTGATGATGTAGATAAAGTCATTGCTAGCATCTTATTAGTATTATTCATTTTTGGTATTGGTAAAGCCGCTATCATGCCTTTTCATCGGTGGTTACCTGCCGCGATGGTTGCACCAACGCCTGTGAGTTCACTTTTACATGCGGTTGCCGTAGTAAAGGCTGGTGTGTTTACGGTATTAAAGGTCTGTATCTTTATTTTTGGCTTAGATTTATTGGCGGAATTACCCTCTACGCAATTTTTACTGTATCTAGCTGGGGCTTCTGTGTTGCTTGCCTCCCTCATTGCTATGCGACAAGACAATTTAAAAGCAAGGTTGGCCTACTCAACCGTAAGCCAATTGGGCTATATAACAATCGGTGCTTTACTAGCAACATCTTCAGGCGTAATTGGTAGTTCTATGCATATTGCGATGCATGCTTTTGGCAAAATAACCTTGTTCTTTTGTGCTGGGGCCATTTTAGTCACTTTACATAAATCAAAAATAAGCGAAATGCGTGGTATTGGTCTCCAAATGCCGATAACAATGCTCGCATTCTTTATTGCGAGTCTTAGCATTATTGGTGTTCCTCCTACAGGAGGCACATGGAGCAAATGGTATTTAATGATGGGCACAATAGAAACTGAACAGTTTGTGTTGATGGTAATATTAATGTTGAGCTCTTTACTCAATATTGCTTATTTATTGCCAATTCCTTTTCATGCCTTTTTTCCCAACCTCACTTCTTTCAAAGCGTCTGAAGAATTGAATAACACTACAAAAATATCAGACAAGAGGTTATCTGGTTTTGAGATCAAAGAGGCTCCTTTGCCTTCCTTAATCGCCATTGTTGTTACTACGTTAGGTTGCTTAACGTTATTTATTTACCCCCAGCCATTATTTGATTTGGCTTCAGCTATTTTGACCGGTAGAGAATAATTCATGAAAAATGAAAAAAAATATCTGTTTGATAACCCTAATAACGTCAAACGACTATTACATATTCTTTACGCCTGCTGTGTAATATTAGTTGTTTTAGATTTCGTTATACACCGCCATACCACACATGACTGGGAGAATTTATGGGCTTTTTATCCCATCTATGGCTTTATCGGCTGTGTGGTACTGGTAATTGTTGCAACGTGGATGAGAACTTTTTTGATGCGTTCTGAGGATTATTATGACAATCCCACCGAAACAGATGCACATAACGACTATTTAGATAACAATACCTCAAATAACAACGTGTTAAACAAAAAAGGAGAACACCATGTGGATGATTGAAATACCACCGTTTGTCCCCTTTTTTATTGGCGCATTAATACTATTATTCACCCGCGGTATGCTGCGAAGCGCAATCATGATAGCAATTCCTATCGTCAGTGCCATGCACTTAGTGATGGTCCCTGAAGGGATACATTTACAATTTACCTTTCTTGAATACCAATTGACGCCCTACCGTGTTGATAAGCTAAGCATAATGTTTGGCTATGTTTTTCATATTGCCGCGTTAATTGGTATTATTTATTCATTACACCTTCGCGATACGATGCAGCAAGTGTCCGCAATGCTTTATGCAGGCAGTGCTCTAGGTGCTGTTTTTGCCGGTGACTTGCTAACATTGTTTGTCTTCTGGGAATTACTTGCATTTACGTCGGTATTTCTTATTTGGGCGCGTAGAACACAACGCTCCTATGATGCAGGTATGCGTTACCTTATTATTCAAGTGTTGTCAGGTGTCATTCTTCTTGTCGGCACACTTTTTTATGCCCATGAAAACAATACGCTAGCTTTTGGGTATATCGGTTTAGATAGTGTCGCCGGCTGGCTTATTCTTATTGCTTTTGGTATTAAGTGTGCTTTCCCTATTGCACATAATTGGTTAACAGACGCTTACCCAGAGGCGACAGTAACTGGTACCGTTTTTCTTAGTGCTTTTACCACCAAAGTGGCCGTTTATGCATTGGCACGTGCCTTTCCAGGGGCTGAGATATTGGTCTATATTGGCGCGGCTATGACCTGTTTCCCAATATTTTTTGCCGTGATTGAAAACGATTTACGCCGCGTATTAGCCTATAGCCTAATCAACCAAGTAGGGTTTATGGTTGTCGGCATAGGTATTGGAACCGCACTTGCTATTAATGGCGCGGTATCTCATGCCTTTAATGATGTGATTTTTAAAGGTTTGTTATTTATGTCTATGGGCGCGGTATTGCAAATGACTGGCCGAATCAACGGCTCTGATCTTGGTGGATTATATAAAACCATGCCTAAAACCACGATACTTTGTATTATTGGTGCTGCCTCTATTTCCGCCTTCCCTCTTTTTAGTGGTTTTGTCAGTAAATCAATGGTGATGTCTGCTGCGCTTGAAGAAGGCTATGATTGGATTTGGTTGATGTTATTGTTTGCTTCTGCGGGTGTATTCCATCATGCCGGAATAAAGATCCCATACTTTGCCTTTTTTGCTCATGATTCAGGTTTGAAGGCAAATGATCCTCCTAATAACATGTTATTAGCCATGGCTATAGCTGCTTCGCTTTGTATTGCCATTGGTATTTACCCACAAGCACTATATTCATTGTTGCCTTATGACACTGGTTACAATCCTTATGATGCAACCCATGTTCTTGCACAAACGCAGTTACTATTCTTCTCAGCATTAGCCTTTGTTTGGCTTAATCTTAAAGGGATGTACCCACCTGAGTTACGTTCAACTAACTTAGACTTTGATTGGATTTATCGCCGTGCTATGCCAAATACGTTACAACACATTTTTAGTGTTATTTGGCAAGCAGATCGCGCATTACGAGATGCTCTGAAACTAAGACTTAATATCTACTTAAGTTATTTTTCTGGCAAAAATGACCGACTGAGTTTTCTGCTGTCACGAAACTATCCTTCAGGCAGCATGGTTATGTGGGTAGCTGTTGTACTAGCTACTTATTTATTACTTAGCTTTATTAAATAAAATATAGCCTCATCTTTGGAAACTGTATTTTCAATAGTAGTGGTAATAGCTAAAAAAATCGAGTACCCAAAGGTACTCGATAAAACATGTGACTTAGCTGATGTCACAAAGCAAAGTCATTGGTATTTTCCTCACTCACTAAAAACGATAAACAGCACCTAAGTTATAACGGGTACCTGCTTTAGCTAAGTAACTGTGTAACTCTTCATATTTTAAGTAACGCTTAGTTTCTGAGTCATTTAAATTAGCTGCAGCAAAGTTTATTTTCAAATTTTCGGTTAATTGATAGTTTGCAGTTAAATCTAACTGACCACGGGCTGCTTCAATTTCAGGTAAGAAGTTAGGGCTATTCCAACCTAAAGTAACGTTGGTACGTCTTACAAAATCATCACGCCAGTTATAAGCTAAGCGAATGCTTAAGTCACCATCATCATAAAAAGCGGCAACATTGTAGCTATGCTCAGATAGTCCTTGACGTTTAATCTCATCACCTTCTTGATCTACTAACTCACTGTCTTCTTGAGTAAAGGTATAGTTGGCACCAATACCGGTATGAGCTAATATACTTGGCAAGTTGGTAAAACCATGTTGAACGGCAAGCTCTAGTCCTTTAATTTTAGTACCTGGTAAATTAGCCTGTTGAAGTACTTTAAATAATTCACCATTGATTTCAACATCTTGTAATTCTGGCGAGTTGGCAATGGTAGAGTCAATATCTTTATAAAATGCAGCGATTGAGAACATGCTGTCATCTGAGTAATACCACTCATAAGATAAATCAAGGTTAGTTGCACGAATAGGATCTAAGTCTGGGTTACCCATAGATCCATTACCCGCATAACCTTCAAGCTCGTCATTGTATTTAATATTCACACTTGGTGCTATTGCCGACAAACCTGGGCGAGATAATGCTTGATAAGCAGCAAAACGTAAAACCATCTCTTCATTAAGTGCTAAGTTAGCATTTAAACTTGGTAATAAATCACTGTAGTTACCGTCAAACTCTGCCCATTCATAGGCAGTTTCTGAGCCTGGTGCACTATTTAAATAACCAGAAGATATGGTATCGGTTTCAACATAACGTACACCTACATTACCAAATAACTCCATACCGGCAATTTCAGTGAAGTAATCAGCTCTTAGGTAAAACGCTGTGGTCTCTTCTTCAACATCATAACGCATACCGGTATTTTCATAGTAACCTGCCCCCTTCGTTGGGTTAAATGCTCGAATATCATGCATATTAAAATAACTGGTAAAGAAGTCGCTGCCACAATTATTGGTATCTGCCCAATCACGTGGGAAGTTACCACTAACGCCATCTAATTCAATAGAGGTTGTGCCCAAACATTGCTGTAAATCTGTAGCAACTTGCGCTAGCTCTGGAGTACTATTGGCTTCAGGGTGTACTTTTATATCTTGAATATCAATTTTCTCATAAACACCATCATCACCAACAACAGTATTTTTTTGATTAGCGTTGATATATGACATACGCTCAAAACTGCGTTTTGCATAACGCGCACCCGCTTTTATTTGCGTGATAAAACCATCATCAAGCTCATAGTCGATATCAAACTTAGCAGAATCATCATTTGAGTTAGTATCATCAGCATTACGCTGCATTTGGAAATAATTTAAACGATTATAAGCAGTATTTGTTGGATCAATGGCTAATAACTCTTCAGGAGTAACCGGGCCTTCACCTGCATAAAATGGTGCTTCATACAGCGTGTAATCAACTAAATCTGCACTATTCCAGTCATAATCAACAATCCCCGCCCAATCTTTACCATTTAATTGAGAATCATTATTCCAATCATACCCCATGTTTAACTGTGCTTGTTTTGTTGTACTAGAACCTTGTGAAGTACTGACTTCTGCAGAAACAACCAAGTTATCGCTCAGAATGTAATCACCACCAAAAGTAATTTTATCGGCTTCACGCAATGTATCTTTCTGTGAAGGTGCGCCACCAGAACGAAGGTTAACACCACCAAGTAAGCCGCTTGATAAATAATAGTTTTCGCCAGCTAATGAAGTATCAAGCACACCTTCATCATCAACTAAACCTGCTCTTTGACCAATGCTAGTAAATTGGTTATCACCAAGTAATAAAGGTACAGCGCGCCAGGCATTAGTAGCAATATTCAGAGAAGAGCCACGAGATTCTTCTTCAGAGCCTGTTTTGGTATAGTCTAAAAACAGATCAATATTTTCAGTTGGTTGCCAGTTCAAAGTAACATTAAGTGAGTCTTTAACAATCTCATCATAACGTGAATAAGCTCGAAGACCGTTAGGCACATAAAAAATATCTTTGTTATCTGAAATTCCATCACCATTTAAATCGATGTTATCATCATAAACCCAAGGGCCAGAATTAAACGGTGCTCCTGATGTTTTGCTGCCATCAACTCGATACCAAGAACCTGGAGCGTCATCATAATCGCCACCACCAAAAGCATCGGTTTGTGAAATTGTTTCTTTACGGCCACCATTTACGATAAAACCAAAGTCACCAATAGCTGTATCACGCCAGTTTTTTCCTAAAAACACATTAAAATCAGGTGTGGTTTCACCTGATACTTCAGAATATTTTGCTTTAGCTGTCACTGTTGCAACAACATCTTCTTGAATGTTTAATGGACGACGAGTTTTTAAATTAACCGTACCACCGAGCGAGCCTTCAATACGGTCAGCTGTAGGGGCTTTTAGTACTTCAATACCAAAGAATAACTCAGAAGGAATATCAGCGAAGTTCACACTACGATCAGCACTTGTGCCTGCTGTTGTTTGGCCATTTATTTCAACATTATTGTCTGACAAACCACGAATTTGCACCCTAGTACCTTCACCATTAGCGCCACGTGTCATTTGAATACCCGTTACACGTTGCAATGCTTCAGCGATATTCTCATCTGGTAACTGACCAATATCTTCTGCTGAAATACTGTCCATTATTTCAGTAGCAAAACGTTTATCATTCATTGATTTTTTCAGACTACCGCGAATACCTGAAACAGTAATGACTTCAATATTTTCATCCGCTTTCTGTTGTTTAGCTATTTCTGCGTTATTATCAGCAAATGCTTGTGGCGTTATCATAGTAGTTAAAATACTGATGACTGCTAGAGCTACCTTACTTTTCTTGTTAGTTAACATTTATTATTCCTCTAAACATGTTTCTCATCAAAAAGATATTGCACCTATAAATTGGTGCTTTCATATGTACTTTTTTTAATGCACATGATTTAAAGACGATTTGAAAAAAAATATCCGCTATAAAATACTCGAAATAATTTTGAAAGGTACCTCAATATTGAACAGATAGATGAATGTATTGAGCAGATAAAATCAGGTGCACTGTTTTAATGACGATGACATGTTCAAAACAATTTTGAGTATCATTAAAAGCTTGATTGCATACTAGTTGATAGCTACTTACAGACGTGATTAAATAAGCTGGCTAAACAGCCCTAGGGCATAATTGATAAGCTCTATAGGCGTGTTAACAAACTAGATATTGTAAACACTGTTCAGCGAACGCTTGCCTTCTATATATTCACGGACGATAACATGACTACCTCTAAATGCTTGGTTACCCCTCAAATAAAGCCTAATGCTGATTTGAATTTAATTTGTTTTCCGTATGCTGGCGGCAGCCCTACAACTTATAACTCTTGGGTTAACTTCCTGCCGAGTAATGTAGAATTAACCATAGTGCAGATGCCCGGACGTGGTGCAAGAATGTTTGAGCCCGCACACGCTGATATGAATAAAGTCATTAAAGAGTTATTAACTGTAATACCAAAATACTTAAACAAACCTTACGTGCTTTTTGGTCATAGTTTAGGTAGCCGTATTGCCTTTGAATTGATGTCACAACTTAACGCATTGAAGCTGCCATTACCCGTGCATTTTATTGCCTCCGGCAGTAGAGGTCCTCATGACATATCAAATAAAAAGCATATCTATAAATTACCCGATAATGAATTTATTGCTGAATTAAAAGAGCTCAATGGCACACCGAAAGCGGTATTAGAAAATATAGAATTAATGGAGATATTTTTACCATTACTCAGAGCCGACTTTGAACTTGCTGACACTTATTATTATCAGGAAGATAATGTCTTTAATTGCCCTATTTCGGTATTAGGTGGAAAAGATGATGTTGCAATTAGCCTTGAGCAACTGCAAAGCTGGCAAAACTTCTTTGTAAACAAAGCTGAGGTCCATATGGTCTCGGGAGATCATTTCTTTATCGATAGCCATAAAACACTATGCTTAGAGATAGTGAACAATATTATTAATAAGACCTTAAGAAGAATAAGCTATTAGATAACAGGAACGTTAATCGAATTTCTAAAGTTCAGTAATACATGCTAGTTGAGAAAATAAAGTGAACAACAAACTACCTTTTATCAGTGAAAACATCCTTGATTTTACCTTTATACCTGAAAATCTCAGTATTAAATGCAGTGACTTTGTACTCGCTAACTATAACAAAGCACTGTTTTCTGAACTGGAAATTCCCTTACCACAATCAATAAGAAACTCTGTAGCTAAAAGACAAGCCGAGTTTTTGGCTGGGCGATATACCGCTACTTTAGCGTTAAAAGCTCTAGGTATTAGCTGTAATAATATAGCCATTGGAAAACAGAGAAGTCCGGTATGGCCAAACAAGACTATTGCTTCCATTACACATACCAATACCACTTCAATTTGTGTCGCTTCTTTAAATACAGAACACCAATATTTAGGCGTTGATCTTGAAAATATAATTTCAGAAAAAACAATCAACGAAATACACAACAGTATTATTTTTACGAATGAACTCACAGTGCTAAAAAATAGTTCGCTTAGCTTCGAACAAGCATTTACGCTGACCTTCTCCGCCAAGGAAAGTTTATTTAAAGCACTGTACCCTACAGTAGGCTATTATTTTGATTTCTCTGCTGCCAAAATTACCGATATATCCACACAAAAGAGCTGCTTTACTTTAGTGCTAACAGAAGACTTAACGGATGAACTAACAACTGGCATGGTATTTACTGGCTATTTTGGTAATGTACACCAGCAAATATTCACACTTATCGCTCAAAAAAACTTTAACTTAGAACTTAACTGAATGATAAACGGAGTGCTTAACTAAGTGCTTAACTAAGTAATAAAACAGCGGAAAAATACACTAAAACTCAATTTCAGTTAATACATAAGAACGATCACCATTATGTGATGGCACCGCAATATCAGAGCGACTATCTGCAATTGATTGGAGAAATAGTGGCAAACCATTTTTTACTTGAGCAATAAGCATCGTCGTATTTTTGGTGTTATCAAAAGTTAACGTCAATTGCATTTCTGCACAAGAGACTCCTTCACACTGATATATATAATCGCTCCTATGATTCCTTTCATGCTGATAAGTAACTGTGTTGATGCCGTTATTAATGCTAACAAGACCAGAGTCTTTATTTATATATAATTCGATTGCTGATAATTGTACCTTATCTGAAGTAAGTAATATTTTTACTTCCCGTCCAGTATGGCGCTGGTGTGCCAATAAAATTTCAATAGGCTTGCTTTCCACAAGAGTGACATCTACCGCACTTAGTGCGCGCGAAGAGATTTCTTGTGCATATGCTCGACCATTTGGCCACGGAAATACTTTCAGCTCTTTCCCATAAGGTATAGCTAAATTGAGTGCTATGGGTAGCTCTGCTTTATCAACACTTGTCACCACAAAAGCGCTATTATCTGATTTTTGCACATAATAGAGGTTTATTGCCTGTGGCTTAAATGAAGTAAAAGCTGTCTGTCCACTGATCCCAAAAAGCATGGTAATTAACATGACAACGACGCCTAATGTTAACGTATTTACCTTACCAAATAATTTAGATGATAGACGATTATAGGCTACAGTATTAGTACTCACATTATCGTTCATACTATTGCCTGCATTTGTACCGAAACTTGTACCGGTATTAGTACTAAAAACTACAGAGCGCTTGGTGTTGGCAAAAGCAATTAATGGTATTAAACCCGCAGTAACAAAACCTAAAAACAAGGCAATAATCAAGCTTGATTCAAAACTAAGCATCAACTCCAAATTGTAAACCACTGGTATAAACAAAACGCCTGAAGTCACACAGACAATGATGGCTGTGCTAATAACAGCCAAATCATTTTCTTTAAAAAAATAACAATTAACTATCAACATGCTCAATAAACCAAGGAGTGTTGGTAGAATAAATAAGTAACTAACACCTGGCATAGCTATACTGGTTAAAATACTTAACAGTAGCCAAGTAAATAACAAACCAAGCGTTAAGTCAATAACTAACGTTGCTTTAGTTAATACTGTCGAAACCAACAAAGTTACGAAAAACACACTCAACCAAAGAGCACTGAGCATAGGTAAAGGCTCACTCCACCAAGGCATTCTTGAGCCATTAATAATACTCACTAATTCTTGGAGAATATGCCCCGCCGTTGCCGATAAAATAATAACTGCAGCTACACCAGCAAGAGTATTAAACAGCGTTTTTACTGATACAACCGCTATTTTGTTTCTCAAGTAATACACTAAAAAAAATAAAAAAGTTAATGCTATAGAAAAATCTATACTCTGCTTTTCATACCATTGCACCATAAACAAGCCAAATACATCGGTAAAAACCTGATTTCCTTGTTTTACTTGGTTAAGTTCAAGGTCTTTAATGACGTTAAGTACTCCCCAAACATTATCACCATGATGCTGTAAGCTACCTAAATTCAAATTACTCAGGTTGTCTAATTTTGTATGATAATGCGCTACATTTTCTGCATGAGCAAAGTTAATCCCCTGTAAACCATATTCTTTAAATACCGTAAGGTCGGTATTGTTTGGCATAAATTTATATGCCTCATAAAACAGTGAGCTACTTAACGGCGCTGGTGTCGTTTTAGCATATTGCTCAACTAACCAACCACTATTATCACCAGTTTCGAACAGAATACTTTGTCCACTGCTGCCTCTAGCCTCAATATTAATAGCTACTTTCAGCTCTTTGGCTAAAGCATGCTCTTGCATAAACGCTTTAGCCCCTTTTAAACCATTTTCTTCACCTTCGTTAAACAATAATATAATAGAGTTACGTGGCTGTATTTGCGTCGCTAGTAATCTTGCAATTTCTAATAATGAACCAACGGCAACGCCAGCGTCACTAACCCCCGGCCCTGCTGAGACTGAATCGTAATGTGCCGACAACAAAATGCCTGAGTTTTGCTCACGACCTTTGATATGGACAATAATATTTCTGACATTAAGGCAGCTTGCCTCTCCATCATCATAAACATCACAAATTTGGCTTTCTTGTGTCTCAGTTTGGTAGCCTAATTCGCTCAATAAGGTCGTTATTACTCGTTCAACGGCACGGTTTTCAACACTATCCGCCGGGTGAGCAAGCTGTTTTGGGTTGATTTTCTCAAGCACTTCATACGCACGACCAGCAGAAAAAAGTTCTAATTCTACAGTTTGATCTAACGCGGGAATAGGCAGTATTTGCCACCTATGGGTGATTGCTAAAAGCAGCAACACTCCTATCGTGAAAAATAAAGGAATATTGCTGTTGATAATCTTTTCATCCATGATGATTATATTTAGCTTTTTAATATGAATTTTAACTCGTGTGTATTTTCAAAATTATCTTTTCGTAAAGGCGTGTTAACGTATAAAACTCACTTAAATCAGCACCTTCATTTACCTGATGAATCGTTGCATTTGTTAAGCCCATTTCAACCACTTGCGTATGCATATTGGCAATAAAACGCCCATCTGACGTACCTCCGCTAGCCGATTGCTGTGGCTGAATACCGCATTCTTCATATGCAGCCTGACTAATAATATCTATTAATTCAGTACCTTTAGTATGATAAGGAATACAAGGACGCTCCCACTTTACCTTCGCGGGGCTGTTCATACTCTCTAATAAACGCGCAACGATAGTCTCTAAATCAGCTTGTGAATATTTATGGCTATACCTGATATTAAACCTCACTTCACATTCACCCGGTACAATATTGTCAGAAAAGTCACTCGACTGAATATAGGTTATTTGCAAGCTAGTACCTGGGATTTCTTCCGTGCCTTCATCCCATGTTAATTGACTTAATAAGGCTGAAAAGTGCACTGCAATATGCACTGCATTAATGGCTTGATGTGGATAAGCAACGTGCCCTTCTTTACCGGTAAATAAAACCCGTGCCGATATTGCGCCTCTACGGCCCACCTTGATAACATCAGCAACTTTATCTTTACCTGTTGGCTCACCAATTAGGCACATATCTAGGGCTTCATGGCGATTATTTAACGTATCTACCATTACCCGTGTGCCAAATTCTGCTTCACCTTCTTCATCACAAGTCAGTAAAAAATACAGTGCGCCACTATTTAACTTAGCACTAACCGACTCGACTGCAGCAATGAAGCAGCCAATAGCTCCTTTCATATCAACCACACCACGGCCAATCAACTTACCGTCCACAATATTGCCAGCAAAAGGTGCTGTACACCAAAGTTCAGGGTGATGGGCAGGTACAACATCAATATGACCAGCAAAAGCAAAGCGCTTTCCTTGGCCAAAAACACGTTTAGCAATTAAATTTCTAACGCCATTTACTGTCACCTCTTCCACAACAAAGTTCAACTTCTCTAACAGATGATGCAAATATTCAAAACAACCGGCATCATCTGGTGTAATTGAAGGAAAACGCACCATAGCTTGAGTTAATTCAACTGCACGCAACCCAGATTTAATACGATTGTCGTCTAATACATCAGGATAGTCTGTTCCTTTGATAGTAGACCTGTCTAAAGTCGCGTTATCTAACGTTGATGACGAGTCCATAAAAACTATTCTCCTGTAGCCAGTTGCTGCACTTTATCAGCAGACATTACTTGTTCTTCTATAAAAGGCACTGGGATTTCAGTTAAATGTCCGTTATCCATTTTGAGTAATCTGTCGGCTAAATGAAAATAGCGATCATCATGGGAAATAACTAACACAGTTTTACCTTTGGCTGTCAATTCAGGTAAAAGTTCTTTATAAAAAACGTCTTTAAATGCAGGATCTTGATCGGCAGCCCATTCATCAAATAGATAAAAAGGTCGGTCTTCCAAATAAGCTACTACCAAGGCAAGGCGTTTACGTTGGCCTTGAGATAAGGCTTGTGTACTAAAAGCACCGTTTTCAATTTTAACTTTGTGATGTAAGTTTAGCTTTTTAATTAAGGCATTGCCTTTCAGCGCTAATTCCGGTGAATCGTTTTCTAATAAAGATTCAAATAAATAAAAGTCTGAAAATACAGATGAAAAAAGTTGACGGTAATCATCCCTTTCAGCTTCGGTTACAATTTTTCCATCAAATAAAACTTCACCTTGCTCTGGACTATATAAACCAGTCACTAACTTAGCTAAACTGGTTTTGCCGCTACCATTGCCGCCAACAAGGTAAATTAATTCTGCTGGTTTAAAGGTAACGTTAATGGCTGGTAGGCTAAACACCTCATCACTTTGCTCATGATAATAGGAATGACTAACATTATTTAATGACAGCTCTGAGAATGAGTTAGGTATAGCTGCGTTGGTTAATTGTTCTTCTGGATCTAAATGCTTAGTCACTTCGTCAATACGATTCGCGGATACCTTAGCCAAATTAGCGCGTGGTAAGCTTAAAAGTAGTAACTCTAATGGCGAAATCATATAAATAAAAACTAACGTAAAGCCTGTTATTATTTCAGTACGATTAGCTATATCGCCAACCAAGACAAAAAATACCAAACCGATAAAAGCATAAATTAGAAAATTCCCCCAGCTAGTTGCTACCATAAAAATAGACATACCTGTTGCTCGTTCGCGCCTTACCTTATCAATAGACTTAGCGAGTACTTGCTCTTTAAAACATTGACGTTTCTTTCTATGTAATCGTAATTCTTTAGCGCCTTCAATTAACGAACGAAAATAACTAAATAAATTATCTTGTTCATCCGAAGCTGCATCTAAGTGACCTATTGCACGTAAATTAACTAAATGGTAACCGAATGCTCCTAAACCTATAACCACGATAGCGAATAAAAAAACCGACCAAGATAATACCGCTAAATAAACTAAACAACCGCCGACAACTACTGCATTGACAATGATGTCAGGCATGCTAACAAAAAAATGGGCTACATTAGTGCTGTGGTCAGAAAGTACAGACTGAATTTTAGGACCGCCCATTTTTTCTAACTTTCTATAGTCAGTATTTAATACTCGGGAGGTGATGAAACGTCTAACATTGGCATGAGCGTGTTCCTGAAGTTGCTCAAACAATACTGTCGACAACATGCCGCTTAACATGCCGCCAACAGCACAAAAAACAAAAGGCCATAGTTGCAACATTGCTTCATCAAAGCTCTGTGCTGAGATCACAGTATTAATTACCGTTAGTAAAAGAACCCCACAAGTACCCGCAATAACACCTGCAATAGTTGCCGCAATAAATAGCCACTGCGATTGTTTAATTAAATATGAAAGCACACTTACCTCTAAATAGTTGGTTTTATTTCTTAGAGTAGAGACGAAACCAATGAAGAGATATTTACTTAATCATTAAGAACTTTTTTATAAAAATGGATAAATATATAAATTGATTCACCAATTTCACTAATTCTGTATTAACAACAGCCTGCTAACGATAGCAGTTAGATAAGTGATATATAGCTGGTAGGAAGTTATTGAAACGCCATCAAATAATGAACTGCGGCATTAATTTTTAAATTAATTCGAATAATAACTAAATATCTTTCACTGAACATCGTCTGTTAGAACAGAAAAGTAATGATAATTATTTTCATTAGTGAATTAATTGGCAGGTAGTATCTTAAAATGAACGATTTAACCCAACATAGTAAACTGGTTACACCTATATTTAGGACGACTGAAGTACAATTATTAACTGAATCTGTGAACTGGGAAATAAGCTACCTTCAAGGGCAATTATACTTAATTTGGCAAGGGGGGTTAATTAACCAATTTAGTCAACGTACCTTATTAACCATTATAGAGAAATGCTTTGCCAGTAACCCTGATAAAAAGCACATAATACTAAAAGCGCCAGAAGTAATCATCACACCTTTATTACATCAAGGTATAGCAACATATCAATCAACAGAGAATGTAAAAGTATATTCTCAAGATTTTTTTCAAACACCATTACTTTGGCTAACCGAACCACCTGTTATTTATCCTCTTCGTTATCAATTAAGTAATAACCAACAGGGTAATAATCAACAACACCCGATTAGACCTCCAGCCCCCACAGGCACCATTTACCAACGCTATATTCCTTGGTTAACAAAAACACTTAGCTTTAGAACTATTAATATAGCCACAGATTTACCGTTATTTAGTCAATGGATGAATGATCCTGTTGTCAATGAGTTTTGGCAAGAAAAAGGCAGTATTGAACAACATAAAACTTATTTAGAAGGAGTAGCTAAAGATAAACATAGTTTCGCTATATTTGCTTGTTTTGATGGGCAGCCCTTCGGTTACTTTGAAATATATTGGGCAAAAGAAGACAAGCTCGCTTCGTACTACCAAGCCGGTGATTACGATCGCGGTTGGCATGTATTAATAGGTGACTCTAATTTTAGAGGTAAAGCCTTCGCTTCAGCTTGGTATCCAAGCATTGCCCATTATTTATTTTTAGCTGATTGTCGCACTCAACAATTAGTAATAGAGCCGCGTAGTGATAATAAAAAAATGTTGCGTAATCTGGCAATAAACGGCTATGCCCATAACAAAATTATTGAGTTCCCTCATAAACAAGCAGTACTTTGCAGCACATCAAGGGAACAATTTTTTTCAAGACATATCAGCGTTTCAATAAGCGCTGATATGCCGACAAATTTCACTAATAGAACTAAGGATTAGATCATGAAAATTCACGACCTGATAGGGGTTGGCTTTGGGCCATCAAATATTAGCTTAGCCATCACACTACAGGAAAAATCTACAACGAATAATCCTATAGATGCCTATTTTATTGAAAAAAAGTCGAGTTTTTCTTGGCACCCCAACATGCTATTAGATCAGACTCATATGCAGATTTCATTTTTAAAGGATCTAGCATCACTACGTAATCCTCAGAGTAAATTCACGTTTGTTAACTACTTACATGAAAAAAATCGCTTATCTGATTTTATCAACCTAAAAACTTTCTACCCTAGTAGACATGAATTTAACGATTACCTAAGTTGGGCTGCTCAGAAGTTTGACAACAACTGTGCCTATGGCGAAGAAGTGTTTGAAGTATTACCCCAAAAACAAGGTGAAGAAGTCACTCATCTATTAGTTCGTTCAAAAGATGCTAATGGTAAAATTTCTGAGCGGTTAACACGAAACCTAATTGTCGCAGTAGGTGGCGCAGTGAAAATACCTGAAAACTTTTCTCACCTAAAAAATGATCCAAGAGTATTTCACTCTCATCAATATTTACAAGAAATCGAGCAACAAAATAGCGCTAAAGATATTGCCATTATTGGTGCTGGGCAAAGTGCAGCAGAGCTATTTGTTAACTTACATGGCCGAGCTACCTCACCGAGAGTAGATATGATTATGCGCAGCAATACGCTCCGACCATCAGACAGTAGCCCTTTTGTTAATGAAATATTTAATGTCGATTTTACTGACTACATTTACAACCGTCCAAGTAGCGAGCAAAAAACACTAATCAAAGAGTTTTGGCAAACTAATTATTCCTCCCCTGATTTAGAAATAGTGGAAAATATTTTTGATATATTCTACCAACAAAAAGTCGTCGGGAATGACTATCATTCGCTCTTACGCAGCCATGAAGTAACGAGTGCTGAAGCCAATGAAAATGGCATTACACTTACCTTAACAGACTTAGATAGCGGCCAAACTAAGCAGAAATACTACGATGCTGTAATTTTAGCTACGGGGTATAGCCGTCAAAAATTAAATACGGAAATGCTAGCCCCCATCAGCCAATACCTAGGTAACTTTAGTACCGACCGCCATTACCAGGTAAACAGTGATAACAACTTTAAGCCGGGGATATTCCTACAAGGTGAAAGCGAGGGCACGCATGGTCTGAGTGAAACCTTATTATCGGTTATTGCCGTGCGTTCTGAAGAAATTTACCAGCGATTAATTGCTAAAAATTTATTAAACCAGCAAAAAGAAAGTATGACCGCTGAAAGTTGTTGATAAGCAGCTATTAGCGCTAACTGAAGTATTCATTAGTAATAATTCAGTTAGCGCAAACCTTTTTAACTTATAACTTTAACCTAGAGAGAATTAGTAAAGATAATGAAAACATCAAGCAGTACCAATAAAAACCGGTTTAATAAACATAAACTTCAGCAAGCATTAATAATCGCACTATGCGGTTTATCACTACCCATACATGCTGCAACAGAGCCAGATAACAAGTCATCAACAGATGAACTGCAAGTATTAGCGACGACAAAAGTGCAAACACAAGAAGAAACCGCAATTTCTCCTGTGATAGGTTACGTTGCTACACGTAGTGCCACAGGTACAAAAACAGATACACCATTAATTGCAACGCCACAATCTATCACTGTTGTTGGCACACCAGAGATTAAAATACGTAAAGCACAAACCCTAATGGATGTATTAGGTTACAGTGCAGGAGTTGTTCGCTTAGAAGGGGCAGATAAAACCTCTGATAGCTTTGTGCTTCGTGGTTTTCAAGCAGGTGCTGGTGCTGGCAGTATCTATCGCGATGGTAAAAGGTATATGGCAAATGCCTACGATGGCGGACAAGAACCCTTTGGCCTAGAGCGAGTTGAGCTACTTAAAGGTGCTGCTTCGTTACTTTATGGTGCCAGCGCTCCCGGCGGCATAATTAATACTATCAGTAAACGCCCTACACAAGACACAATTGCTGAAGTAGGTCTAGAAATAGGAAATTACAATAGAAAGCAATTAACTGCAGATTTTTCAGGTGCGATAGCTGAAGGCAGTGACTGGTCATACCGCTTAACACTTCTCGAGCGTGATAGTGATAGCTTTATTGATTATGTACCTGATGATAAAACCTATATTGCTCCAGCGCTAAAATGGCAAGTATCAGAAGATACTTCATTAACGTTGTTAAGCCATTATCAAAAGAGCACGACGGCTTACATATATGGTCTACCTGCTGAGGGTACTATTTTACCTAACCCTAATGGTGACATTCCCCGCGATCGCTTTATTGGCGAACCAGGAGAGGACAACTATGAAAGTGAAAATATATCCTTAGGATATTTATTTGACCATAATTTCAATGATAAATTCAGTATTCACCATAGCTTAAATTATTTTGAAGCCGATGTGGCTATGCCAAATTCTTGGATTTGGGGCTTTAAAGAAGATATGCGACATACCGACGAACGAGCACTTCAAGAAAGACAAGATGACTCCTCAGTATTAACCAGCGATACCTATATCAACTACACGCTAGGTAATAATAATCTCAGCCATACGATTACTGCAGGTTTTGATATCAGCCAACTTGAACATAGTAGTGAACGTTACGATAGATCATTAGAGAGTTTAGATTTATATGCACCTGTATACGGTAAAGCCATAGGTGATAGCATTAAAAACCCTTATTCAAGCAAAAGTGAAACAGATCGTATTGGTCTATACATTCAAGACCAAATTAACATAGAAGAAAAGTGGCTTGTTTCTCTAGGTCTTAGACAAGAGTGGTTTGATTACCAAGAAAGTGCCTTTTTTGGAGAAACTAACTGGCATAAAGAAGAAACCGATGCTTTAACAGGTAATGCTGGCTTAGTGTATTTAGCCGATAATGGTTTAGCGCCTTTTATTAGCTATAGCCAGTCCTTTGAATTACAAGGTGGGAAAGATCGTCATGGGAATCGTTTCGACCCGACCCAAGGTGACCAAATAGAAACAGGCCTAAGATTTCAACCAGCAAATGAAGCCTGGCTTTTGTCGGCCAGTATTTACCAGTTGGTGCAAACCAACGTACTTGTTGATGATCCTGTTGACTCAGACTTTTCAGTACAAACAGGTGAAGTTACCTCAAAAGGTTTTGAGTTGGAATTTAAAGGCCGATTAACTGATGACATACAAATCATCAGTGCTTATGCCTATACCGATGCTCGTACCACCAAAGATAACCAACCAGAAAACATCAATAAACGAAGTGGCGGAGTACCGTACAATCAACTTTCACTCTGGGCTGATTATCAGTTTAACCAATTTAATTTACCTGGGCTAACAGTTGGTGCTGGTGCGCGTTACGTTGGTGATACTAGAGGTTTATGGGTAGACGGCGAAGTACCCGCTTTTACTTTAGTTGATGCCATGGTTTCTTATGAAACAACACATTGGCGCTATGCACTTAATGTGAGCAACTTAACCGATAAAACCTATGTGGCATCTTGTACTTACGATTGTTTCTATGGAGAGGGGCGAAAGATAATTGCCAGTATTGATTACAACTTCTAATCAAAGACACAAGTAATAGTTTATGGCAATCCATCTAAAGACGTGATCACTTAGAAGGATATCAGCGAATTTAAAGGAATACATGCAATATTATTAAGGTTGCTAAAGAGGTAGTTTATTTAGAAAATGCAGGTGCATATTTCCCTGAATAAGCATTCTCTGCAATCAATCCATTATCTCTAAAACCTTTAAATTTCGCTAAGCGAGCATTTTCCAAGATGGAATAGTATTACCTAAACCGATCATAAAAAGTGATCGGTTTTTTACTTTTATTCCTCAGGTTATTTTTAAAAACAACACTTAGTCTAAAATACCAGCTTGATTGGTTTCACTTATATACGTTCGGTATAACCGTAGATAATCATCCAAGCACTTTAATATAATAAATAAGGAAGTAAATATGCCCCTCAATCCGGACCTAGCTGACTTTCTCGAGTTGGCTAATCAAAACTCACAACCTAAGATGGAACAACAAGGTGCAGACTTAGCCAGAGAAAGCTACGACACCTCCACTGTATTTCTTGACGGTGAATGTGAAGCACTTTATCAAAACTACACTTTTACTAGTTCAGACCAAAGTAATTTAACAATACGTTGCTTCAAGCCAGAACCTCTCGCAGCTGGCTCCCCCTCATCTGCAGTATTATTTCTTCATGGTGGTGGTTATGTCTTAGGGGGCTTAGACTCACATGCTTCTTTATGTGCTTCTATGGCCGAACAAGCAAATTGCGCGGTATTTTCTCTTGATTATCGAAAAGCACCAGAACATAAATTTCCCACCGCTTTTAATGATACTCAAGATGCCTACCATTGGTTATTAGCCAATGCAGATATACTTAATATTGATATCAATAAAATCGCAGTTGCCGGAGACAGCGTTGGTGGTAGTTTAGCAACAGCATTATGCATTGACCTGAAGGGAGCTGATGAGCCTCAGCCGATAATGCAAGTATTACTTTACCCTTGTACTAGCGCCCATCAGAATAGCGATTCTCATAAACGATTTTCGCGAGGCTATTTACTTGAACAAGATACTCTTCAGTGGATGTTTACACAGTATTTACGTGATGAAAATGACAGAAACAACTGGCGTTTTGCACCTTTAGAGCATCAAGACTTATCTGGTTTACCACCAGCTTGGATTGGCTTAGCTGAATATGATCCATTAGTTGATGAAGGCGTTGCTTATAACTCAAGGTTAGAAGAGGCTGGCATTGCCACTGAATTAACTATTTATTCAGGTATGCTCCATGACTTTGCTCGCTTTAGTAATTTAGTTGATGAGACAGCAGTAGTCCGCTCAGATATAGCCAAAGCACTGATTAAAGCCTTTTGTCGGCCATAATTATTATACTTTATTTAATACGGGTTAATTTTCATTAATCATTAATTAAGGCCTATAGCTTATGTTTTAGGCCTTTTTTATATACATAACCTGAACTCTGGATAACCAGCACAAGTGGGCAACAATTTAATGGAATTGGTATTACATAACTTGCGCCCACCTAACTTCCTCTTTAAGACCTAAATTAGATCAATAGGTATAAAAAAGCCCAATCAATTATGAATTGGGCTCCTTGGTTTAACTGCTACAAGATATGGAATTAGGTTAATTTAAACTAAGATCTCGCCCTCCTCCAACAGATTATTGTGTTTAGCCGTTAACAAGTTTTCGACTTGGCTGATTAAACGCTCATCCTTTATGATAGAAAAATGATCAGCTTCTAAAACAAAATCTTGTGAGATATCCTGCTCAAATAGTGCTAATAATTCTTGTTTATCTGACTCAGGGCGATCAGCAACCCACCAATAGTGAGGTGCTACTTTGAGCTTAGGTAGAGTAATACTCTGGCAAGAGAGCTCTTTAAGGTGCCTTGCCATCATAAACATTTCCATAATTCCATCACTGCCTAAAGCAGCATAACCCGCTTCTTGTTCATCAACTATTACCGACGCATTTATTGGCTGTTTAGCTAATTGGGTAGCTGATTGACTAGCAAAATCATTTATTAACACCGTGATAACTCTTTCTAATAACACAATATCTGGCATCAATGCTTGTTCATAGCCAGGGTAATTCATCGCTAATACATCATTTACCTGCTTAGTAGGTATTTCTGGTAAAACAACAGCGACATAATCAATAAAATCCGCTTGCCAAGCATCTAAAACTAAGCCATTAATATCTGGGATAAAGCTATCAACTACCCCTAGAAACTCAACTTTTTGACCGGCAGCTTCAAGTAATGCTGCCACCATGGCAGCTAACGTAGCACCTAAAGACCAGCCAAATAATGCATAAGGACCCTGAGCTTGTTTATCCCGGATCATCTGACAATAATCCATTGCCATTTGCTCTAATGAGACATCTTTATATGAAGGGTCTGCAAACGTTCTGCAAGGAACACCATATAAACTAAACTTTCCCTGCAATTTATTAGCTAGCGGCTGATAATCAAATAACGTGCCCATGCCCGCATGAATACAAAATAGTGCAGGTTTTTCTTTCTGCTGCTCGTTCATCAATAACAAAGAAGATTTTTTATTATCAAGACCTAGTAAACCGGCAATGGTAGGTCTCTGCATTAAGTCACGCAATTTAAAGTTAAGTGCATCTACGCCCAGAGCCCTTAGTTTAGAAATGACTTTAAGACTGAGTAATGAATCACCACCGAGTTCAAAGAAGTTGTCGGTTTCACCTACTTGTTCAACATTGAGTACTTGCTGCCATATTTTAGCTACCTCTTCAGCTTGCGGCGTTGAAGGTGGCACATAATCACGGCTGGCTGCCTGTATATCGTCAGGTAAAACGTGGCGGTCTAACTTACCACTTATCAAACGTGGCAATGTAGACATCACTACAAAGTGACTAGGTACCATGTAAGAAGGTAGCTTTTCTTCAAGTTGTCGTCGTACTGATTGACTAAAGCCTTCATCATCAACCTGATCTGGAGCAACAATATATGCAACGAGTTGTTTGCTATCATTAATATCTTTATCTATGACGGCTACATCGGTGATCGAACCGATTTGACGAATAGCAGACTCTACTTCACCCAATTCAATACGATAACCACGTATCTTAACCTGATGATCGGCGCGACCCAAAAACTCAATATTTTCATCATGTAACTTACGAACTAGATCGCCAGTACGATAGATTCTTTCACCTTGTTCAGAAAAAGGGTTCGCAATAAAACTTTGCGCCGTTAATGGGCCTTGTAACAGATAGCCACGGGCGATTCCCTCACCACCAACATAAAGCTCTCCAATTACACCATCTGGCACAGGCTGTATGTTGTCATCCAAAATATATAATAAACGTTGACCTACAACCTTACCAATAGGTGCATAAGGTGTATCAAACGTTTGTTGCTTATTTGCTTTCCAAATAAGCGGGGTAACCACTGTTTCTGTTGGGCCGTAACCATTAATCAAAACATCAGGTTGTAGTATCTCTCTAACATTATCATAAACCAACTTAGGCATAGCTTCGCCGCCAAAAACACAGACTTTCAAGCGATGTATTTCATCCGCATCTTTAGCTGATTCTGCTAATTGAGCTAAATAAGCAGGGGGGAACGTGGTATTTGTCACTTTATAATGCTTTAGCGCTGCAAGTGTTTGCTCAGGAGTCCATAGTTCCTCACCGCGAACAACTAGAGTTGCACCGACAGAATAGGTTGTTAACCAGCGCTCATGTGCACCATCAAACGAAAAAGACATAAAGATTAATTCACGCCAGTCTGACTTCATTTCATAAATATCAGCGGTAGACTGACAGTGCATGGTTAATGGTCCATGTGCTACAGCTACCCCTTTCGGTTTGCCTGTTGAGCCTGAGGTGTAAACAACATAAGCAAGGTTATCTAAATGAATAGCAACGTTCGGGTTAGCTATGTTTTGTGTTTCTAGCACTTGCTGGTCTAGCGCTATTCCATCTAAAGAAAGTTTATCAACATAAGATGGTAACGTTAAATCATTCAAAACAGAGCTATGGCCAAGTATTAATAACGCACCGCTATCGACAATGATGTAATTTAATCGTTCGGCTGGGTTGCCAGGGTCAAGTGGCACATAAGCCCCACCCGCCTTAAGTACGGCAAGTAACGCAATAATTAGCTCCACTGAACGTAAACTTGCTACAGCCACTAAGCAATCAGGGCCAACGCCTCGCGCTATCAACTGATGAGCAAGCATATTAGCCTTAGCATTTAACTGTGCATAGGTTAATATTTGTTCATCTAGTATTAAGGCTGTTTTATTGGGCTGAGTAGTAGCATGTTCCTCAAATATTTTATGAGCAAACTTCTCACTTGTTACAAAACCACTATCATTATGTGCAGATTGCGTATCTCTGGTATTAAAATAAGGTAATGTTTGCTGTTCAAGTAAGCACAATTCCCCTACTGGCATCTGCTCATTACTGATCATTTGTGTTAGTAAGAGATCCATCTGCTGTCGTAACTGAAGAACAAAGTCATCAGAGAAGTCAGCTCGGTCGAAGCAAAATTCAATTTCCAATGTTTGTTCAATAATGACTTGAAGGTCCATCGCATAACCAGTTAAACCTTCGGTGGCTATTTTACCAAATTTTAACTCGTCATCTTGATGTTCACTCAATGATTTATCAATAGGGTAATTTTCAAAAACAATAATGGAGTCAAACAATGCGTTACCAGTGTTTTCAGCCCAACGCTGAATATCAGCTAGTGGTGTGTGTTCATATTCACGTATTTCAGCGTTAGTAGTCTGTAGCTCTCGTAAATAGTCACCTATAAGACATCCTGCCTTTGGCTCAACAATAACAGGTAAAGTATTAATAAACAGACCTAGAATATCTTCTGCCTTAGGTAAGTTATGCGGACGCCCTGCAACTGTCGCACCAAACACAACCTGTTGTTGGCCTGTATATTGTTTGAGTAATAATGCCCACGCAGCTTGAACTACAGTGTTAAGTGTTACTCTTGTTTCTTTGCTAAAGCGCTTCAAGCTATCTGTTTTTTGTTCAGACCAATGTAAATAAATCTTATTGAAACCACTAACCTCTTCGGTTCTTGGCATAACATCAGCCAATAAAGTGGGGCCATCCAGCCTACTTAGCAATTCACGCCAATAACGTTCAATTGCAACAGAGTCTTGTTGTTCAAGCCAACGAACATAATAGCCAAAACCCGGTGCAGCTGGTGGCAATGCAGTGCCAGCATAAGTTTGTAACCACTCGGTGATGAGTTTGTTGTTTGACCAACCATCAATCAGTAAGTGATGCATAGTCCAAATTAATTGATAGCTATCGTTATTTAAGCGAATAAGTGCTAAACGAACTAATGGCTCATTGAAAAAGTCGACATTATACTTTAATTCTTCAGCTTCATAGTTCTTTATATCTTCTACTAAGTTTGTACTATCACGCCAATCTAATTGAATAACGCTAGCTGTAGCGCACTTTCTAATTAACTGTAATGGTTTTTCAATATCATTATCCCACAACACATTGGTTCTCAAGATTACATGTCTATTAACCATTGTTTGCCAAGCAGATATAAGACGCTGAACATCTAAGCCTTTCACGTCTACAGATAATTGATTAATATAAAGCCCCTCTCCGGGTGCCTCTTGAGAATGAAGAAACATGCCTTCTTGCATAGCAGTTAATGGGGATATATCCTCAAAATCATTCTCAGAAATTGATAATTTATTTAGCGTGTCTGGAGTTAAATAATCAGACAGTTTATTAGCAGATAGTGGCGTTTCAACCTTCACACTATCATCATTACGAGTAACACTCGCCAAACTAACCACGGTTTGATTTTCAAACAACTGCTTCGGTGATATTTTCCAGCCTGATTCACGCATCCTGGCGACTATTTGCAGACTTAAGATAGAATCCCCGCCGAGCTCAAAAAAGTTATCATGACGGCCGATACTCTCAACATTTAGGATCTCTGACCAAATATTTGCTAATTGAGTTTCGACTTCACCTTCAGGTGCTTGATATTCATTTTTACTGGCATAATCAGCCTCAGGTAAGGCTTTTTTGTCAACCTTTCCATTGGGTGTTTTCGGTAGTTTATCTAACACCACAATAATGCTGGGTACCATGTAATCAGGTAACGTTTGCAATAAAATACTTTGCAGCAGTTGCACATCAATATCATTTTCTGCAACGGCAGAAACATAAGCCAACAATCGAGCACCACTTTGATACTCTTGTGCGACAACAACTGCCTCATGAACACTTTGATGTGTTAATAAAGCTGTTTCAATTTCTCCTAGCTCTATTCTAAAACCACGGATTTTAACTTGATGGTCTATGCGACCTAAATACTCAAGCTCTCCATCAGTACTCCAACACACTAGATCTCCCGTACGATAAAGTCTCTCCCCTTTGCTACTAAAAGGGTTGGCTATGAATACATTAGTTGTTAGGTCTTCCCGATTTGAATAACCTCGAGCCAAACCTGAGCCACCAATATATAGCTCACCTGAAACACCTATTGGCGTTGGGTTAAGATCATCATCAAGAATATACATTTGCGTATCTGCTATAGGCTTCCCTATCGTAGGTACATTACTATTAAGCTCCTTTACTGCTGACCAAATAGTTGTCTCTGTTGGACCATACATATTCCAAAGTTCAATCCCTTGTGAACGCAAATCCTTAGCTAAATCTTGTGGTAACGCTTCACCTCCACACAGTCCTTTAAACGTTTTTCTTGCACGTGCAACACCTTCACATTGCCAACCACTGGCAAGTAACAAGCGCCAACCTGATGGGGTAGATTGGAAAACTGTAGCTTTATGCTTTTCTATTAACTGCGATAACGCTTGTCCATCAAGTACATCATCTCTAGTTGCTAACACCAATCTAGCGCCTGACAATAATGGTAAATACAATTCAAGTGCTGCGATATCAAAAGATAGCGAGGTAACAGTCACTAAGGTATCTTCGTTTGTTAGCCCTGGCGTTTGTTTCATGCTACTCAAAAAGTTACTTAACGCAGCATGTTCCACCATGACTCCTTTGGGTTTCCCCGTTGAGCCAGAGGTGTAAATTAAGTAGGCTAAATTATGACGATGTAATTGAATATCAGGGTTAGTCACCACTTCATCACATAGATTTAACTGATCTAGACATAAGGTAGTGCTTGTGGTTAATTTAGGTAAATCCTTTAATAATTCACGCTGGCTTAACAATATTTTAAGACCACTGTCTTGCATAATATAAGTTAAACGTTCCTCGGGATAACTAGGGTCTAGTGGCACATAGGTACCACCGGCTTTGAGCACCGCCAACAAACTCACCACCATTTCAACCGAGCGCTCAACCGCAATACCCACTTTATCTTCCGGCTTAACACCTTGGGCAATTAAGTAATGTGCTAATTGGTTTGCTCGT
>Ga0209395_1000313_pt1 | contig 72707 bp, 77 predicted proteins | sample GOMGulsemesocosm_3_FD_184635 | JGI IMG/M metagenome (GOLD analysis project Ga0209395, IMG submission 184635) | Methane-oxidizing microbial communities from mesocosms in the Gulf of Mexico - GOM9D Gulf of Mexico (SPAdes) (version 2) | ecosystem: Environmental > Aquatic > Marine > Cold seeps...
GCTCACCTCTTCCCATTCCGAACAGAGAAGTTAAGCTCATTTGCGCCGATGGTACTGCCAATAGGTGGGAGAGTAGGTCGTTGCCTTTCTTTTTACTGACACGCGTCAGTAACACAAACCTCAATCTGAAAAGATTGAGGTTTTTTTTTGCAACAATTGTAAAATATTTAGCAATTATTTCGTTGTAGGTACTAATTATCTTTTCTTTGCAATCAGTTATGAAAACAGGTATATTAATTATGTTGTTATGTTTAGCTACTTGGTCTTTAAAAGGACAAGTTGGTGGAGAAGTTGTTTATGGATTTTTAAATATTTCTACTTCTGCAAAACAAACTGCTCTAGGAGGGAAAATAGTAACTTTAGTTGATGATATCAACCAGCCTTTATGGAACCCCTCTGTTATAAATGAAAAATTAGAGAATCAATTGGCTGTTAATTATGCTGCGTATTTAACTGGTATTAATATCGGGTCGGTTTCTTTTGCAAAACGATTTAGTAGACGATTTGGAACTTTACATGGAGGGATCCAATATGTAAATTATGGAACGTTAACAGAAGCTGATGAAAATGGAAATATCACTGGTACTTTTAACGCAAATGACATTGCAATTTCTATAGGATACGCAATTAACCTACCATGGACAAACGTATTTGCTGGAGCGAATTTAAAATTTGTGAATTCTACGATCAGTAGTTATTCTTCAAGTGGAGTCGTGGCAGATTTTGGAATTCTATATAATAATCCATACAAACCATATATTTTTACTGTAGTTATTAGAAATGTTGGTGCTCAAATCCAATCATTTAATGGAACACAGGAAAAATTACCAGTTGAAGTATTGCTTGGTGGTTCGTATCAATTGGAAAATGTTCCTGTAAAATGGTACGTTACTATTGATAACCTGCAACAATGGGATGTTTCGGTTAGTAACCCTTCAAATCAAACTTCTGATATTGAAGGGAATATTACAACTGAAAATATTTCTTTTTTGAATAATACTTTGCGGCATTTTATTGTTGGTGTTGAATTGTTTCCAGAAAGTGCAATAAATTTGAGGTTGGGTTATAATTTTAGGAAATCACAAGAGTATAGCTTGCAAAACGTTCGTACATTTGGCGGAATATCATTTGGTTTTGGGTTAAAAATGAATAATTTTAAATTGAATTATGCATATTCTAAAGTGCATACCGCATCAAATGTAAGTACTTTTAGTTTACAAATAAATTTAGATAGGAGACGATAAATGAATAAGAAAATTACAATTGCCATAGATGGATTTTCATCCACAGGAAAAAGTACAGTCGCTAAGGAATTGGCTAAAAAACTGGAATATATTTATGTAGATTCTGGTGCTATGTATAGAGCAGTTACGTTGTTTGCAATGCAAGAAAACTTTGTTGGAACCAGTTTTTTCGATTTGGGCTCCTTACTTGAAAAGCTAGATTCAATTCAAGTTTCTTTTCATTTAAATACCGAAACAGGTAATGCGGATATGCATTTAAATGGAATCAATGTAGAGAATGAAATACGAACGCTTGAAGTTTCTAATCTTGTAAGTACCGTAGCAGCAAATTCTATTGTACGGAAAAAACTAGTTGCTATACAGAAAGAAATGGGTAAAAACAAAGGTGTTGTAATGGATGGAAGAGATATTGGTACAGTTGTTTTTAAAGATGCAGAACTTAAAATATTTATGAATGCGTCTGCAGATACAAGAGCAGAAAGAAGATATAAAGAATTGAAGGAGAAAGGACAAGATGTAAGTTATGAAGACATTTTAAAAAACGTGGTGGACCGAGATCATATGGATACTACAAGAGCAGATTCTCCTTTGATAAAAGCTGAAGATGCAATTGATATTGACAATTCGAACCTTTCTAGAGAAGAACAGTTTGAAATGATTCTCAAATTAGTTCGAGAAAAATTAGAATAAAAAAAGCAGCCAATTGGCTGCTTTTTTTATGGAATGTCTAAATATTTATGTGTTTGTAATGAAACTTTCCATTTCGGGTTTTTCATTACATAATCTACAATAATCGGAATCATTTTTTCTCGTTTACTCCATTCTGGTTGTAAATACAATTTACAATTAGGACCTACTTTTTTGGCTTCTTCTTCGGCAAAGTTAAAATCATTACTGTTATAAATAATCATTTTTAACTCATCTGCTTTATCATACACTTCGGCTAATGGTAATTTTGTTTTTTTAGGTGATAAACAAAACCAATCCCATATTCCAGAAAATGCATAGGCTCCCGAAGTCTCTATATGGGTTTTCATATTGTTTTTTTGTAATTGGGAAGTAATATAATCTAAACTCCACATTAAGGGTTCTCCACCAGTAATAACTACAGTATCAGCATATTGTTTTGCATTATTTACAATAACATCGGTATGTGTTGGAGGATGTAAATTGGCATCCCAACTTTCTTTAACGTCACACCAATGACAGCCAACGTCACATCCGCCAATTCGTATAAAATATGCGGCTGTACCTGTGTGAGCACCTTCACCTTGAATGGTATAAAACTCTTCCATTAACGGAAGCATTTTACCTTTATGTATTAAATTTTGTACCTCTTTTTTCATTGGATGGCAAAGATACAGAAACTAATAGGATTAATTGTACGATGCTATAGTATTTGATATAATATAAGAGAATCTTTAAGGTCTGTAAATAAGTGTTTTAATGAAGTTTAACTTTTTTTTACAGTTATATTAATCTATAAATATTTTATATGATTTAAAGTTTGATTACTTTTATGTGCATTTTATAAGAAATGCTAAAATAGATCGTTAAAGAACTATCTAAAACTATAAAAGGAATGACTAAGAATATTTTAAGATTGTTTAGTATTGGTGTTGTAATATTATTGTTTATACAATGTAGTAATGGTAATAAGTTTAATATATCGAAAGGTAAAGTAGGTGCATTAACACCTCTAACTACTATGTTAGACATACAGACAATTTTTGCGACTGATTCTATTGTGAAAAATCTAAGCGAAGGTGCTTTGGGAGATCGTTATTTTCAGGATGATGATGAATATTTAATTTTTGAAAAAGGAGGAAAGCACTTATTAACTATCGTCCCTAAAGAGCAATTAGATTCTACGTCAACGATAAAAAGTATTCAAATTTATGACGATCGTTATAAAACCAAATCGGGAATTACACTAAGCGCTTCTTTTGAAGATATTAATTTGAATAACACAATTACAAAAGTTGAGACTTCTTTAAGTTCTGCAACATTGTATATAGATGAGTTAAATGTGACAATTGCGTTGGATAAAGAAGATCTGGGGTTAAAAAACTTTAGTACACAGAAAGTCAATTTAGAGCAGATTCCAGGGCTTGCAAAAGTTAAGTCTTTTGTTGTTTGGTTTAATTGATATTGCATGTCAAAAAAATATTCAATACAAAAAACACCCTTTATAGTACCAACTACAGATGGTAAATTAATTGAAGAACATGTTGGGAATGCAACAAATAAAGATTCACAAATAAGTATTGCTCATATGGTTGCACCCTCTAAATGGAGTGAGCCGTTTCAAACGCCTGCATTTGATGAGTATACCTATATCATAAAAGGCAAAAAGCAGTTTATTATTGATGAGGATACTATAGTTTTAGAAGCTGGGCAATCCATAAAAATTACTAAAAATACGCGTGTACAATACTCAAATCCTTTTGATGAAGACTGTGAGTATTTGGCAATTTGTTTGCCAGCGTTTTCAATAGATTTAGTAAATAGAGAAGAGGGTTAACCTCTTCTTTTAGCAGCTAAAAGTGTGTTTTTTAGTAGCATAGCAATTGTCATTGGTCCAACACCACCCGGAACAGGTGTAATAAAGCTGGCTTTTTTAGAAACAGATTCAAAATGAACATCACCCGCCAAACGGAAACCATTTTTCTTTGATTCATCGGCAATTCTTGTAATACCAACATCAATAACTGTAACCTCTTCTTTTACCATATCTGCAGTTAAAAACTCAGGAATACCTAAAGCAGCAACAATAATATCAGCTTGTAAGGTAATTTCTTTTAAGTTTTTTGTTCTACTATGAGTGATGGTAACAGTAGCATTCCCTGCAGTTCTTTTTTGAGACATTAAAATACTCATTGGACTACCAACAATATGACTTCTACCAATAACCACAACATGTTTACCAATAGTTTCTACCTTATATCTTTCTAGTAGTTGTAAAATTCCAAATGGAGTAGCAGGTAAAAATGTGGGAAGGTTTAAGGCCATTTTCCCAACGTTTGTTGGATGAAACCCATCTACATCTTTATCTGGGTTAACTGCCATTAAAACTTTTTGCTCATCGATATGTTTTGGCAATGGTAATTGAACAATAAATCCATCAATTGCTGGATTTGTATTTAATTTTTCAATTTCGTTTAACAATTCACTTTCTGATACTTGATCTGATAAGCGAACTAAAGTTGATTCAAACCCTGCTTTCGCACAGGCTTTAACTTTTGCATTTACATAGGTTAAACTTGCTCCATCTGCACCAACCAAAATGGCTGCTAAATGAGGAGCTTTGATTCCGGTGTCTACCAATTGTTTGGTTTCTATAGCAATTTCTTCTTTGATTTGATTCGATGTTGCTTTCCCGTCTAATAATATCATAATTGTTGTTGTGTGTTGTAGTTTGGGCTTGTTATATAAATAAAAAAGAGATAAACACAGTTTATCTCTTTTTTGAAATTTTATTTCATTCCTTTCATCATTTGCATCATTTTTCTACCGCCACCACCTTGCATCATCTTCATCATTTTGCTCATCTGTGTAAACTGTTTCATTAATTGGTTTACATCTTGCACGGTAGTTCCAGATCCTTTTGCGATTCGTTTCTTTCTACTTGCATTGATAGAATTGGGTGTGCTTCTTTCTGAAGGAGTCATCGAATGGATAATGGATTCAATTCCTTTAAAGGCATCGTCATCAATATCTACATCTTTTAATGCTTTACCAGCACCTGGAATCATACCCATCAAATCTTTCATGTTACCCATTTTCTTGATTTGTTGAATCTGACTTAAGAAATCGTCAAAACCGAATTGGTTTTTAGCAATTTTCTTTTGGAGTTTTCGTGCTTCTTCTTCATCAAACTGTTCTTGAGCACGTTCTACAAGAGATACAACATCTCCCATTCCTAAGATTCTGTCTGCCATACGATCTGGATGAAAAACATCAATTGCTTCCATTTTTTCTCCAGTACCAATAAACTTAATTGGTTTATTTACAACAGATTTTATTGTTAAGGCAGCTCCACCTCGGGTGTCACCATCTAATTTCGTAAGAACAACACCATCAAAATTTAATACATCATTAAAGGCTTTTGCTGTATTAACAGCATCTTGACCTGTCATAGAATCTACCACAAATAATGTTTCTTGTGGACTTACAGCTTTATGAATGTTAGAAATTTCTGTCATCATTGCTTCATCAACGGCTAAACGACCAGCAGTATCAATGATAACTACATTTTTACCTGTTGCCTTTGCGTGCTTAACTGCATTTTGAGAAATCTCTACCGGGTTGTTGTTGCCAACTTCTGCATATACTTCAACCCCAATTTGTTCTCCAACAACTTGTAATTGATTAATGGCTGCAGGACGATATACATCACAACCAACTAATAAAACTTGTTTTGTCTTTTTAGTTTTTAAGAAGTTTGCTAATTTTCCAGAAAAAGTTGTTTTACCAGAACCTTGTAAACCAGACATTAAAATTACTGTTGGAGAGCCACCTAAGTTTACACCTACAGTTTCTCCACCCATTAACTCCGTTAATTCATCCTTAACTAACTTTACCATTAATTGCCCTGGGTTTAACGTCGTTAATACGTCCTGTCCTAAGGCTTGGGTTTGTACTTTTTTTGTAAAATCTTTGGCGATTTTAAAGTTAACATCGGCATCTAATAAAGCTCTACGAACTTCTTTTAGTGTTTCTGCAACGTTAACTTCTGTAATACTACCGTGACCTTTTAATGTATGTAAGGCTTTATCTAATTTATCACTTAAATTATTAAACATGTGTTCTGTGTTCTTTTTTTGGAAGCACAAATATATGAAACTCCTCGATTTTTAAAGAGAATTTGGCATGGTTATTTTGATTTACTTATCAGACTTACAAAGAAGTTGATTAAATGAATAAAAGCAGAGAGAATAAACACTAAAATTGATAAAATCAGAATTAGATTGGAATAATCTGCTGTTAAATTTAACTCGGCTGGGTAGTCGTTCTTTCCCAACCAATTCCAATTGTCTTTTGTATAGAATAAAAGCAAGGCCAGAGTTTGAAGTATAATGTGGGTTCCGGTCATCCATTTGATAGACTTCTTTTGTGCCCAAAAAAGTGAAAAATAATTCAAGCCAATAAGCCCAAAGAAGACTAAAAAAAAGTAACTTAAATTACGATAAGATAGTATTAAAGGAGTGTATGAAAAATTTAGTTCAATAGCATCATCTTTAAAGAGGTAACCGATGATCAATACAATTGGGATTAATGCAAAAAAGAACAAATGTGGTTTGGAAATTATTTTTTTCATTTAATAGTTTTTAATTAAGGTTGCTGTATGATGTGCTGTATGATGTGCGGTCCACATAACTACTTCCCTTATTGGCATTTTACCTAGTAAAGGATGTGGAAGCAGTAACGTATCTAAATGGATATCTTTCCATTTATTTGTTTTGTACTGCAATTTTTTATTTTGAACAGTAAGGAGGTGTAGTAATCGCTTTTTTTCTTTTAAAGAAGGAATTTTCATTCCTGTATTATAGGTTTTAGCCCTGTCTTGGTATTGTACCAGTTTTTCTTGATATCTTTCTACAACGGCTTTATAAGACCTTACTGTTCTATTAGAAACTCCAAACTTACCTTTAAGAATAAATTTAGGGAAGCTCATTGCATGATTTACTTTTTTAATAGCATTCACTAAATGTAAAATATGTTGTCCAGTTGTCCATTTCCCTTCTGGACCTTTTTCCCATGCTTCGTCTGGTTGTTTTTCTAACCAATCAAACAATTTTTGATGTTCGTTTTCTAGTGCATCAATAACCTCTTCTTTCTTCATTAGGTAAACTTTTAAGTGTTTAAATGTAAGAAATAAATAGGGATTTACAGTTCACTACAAAAATAAAACAGTTGATTACATTTGGTTTTTTTTAGGGATGGATCCCACATATATTTGTCCCATCAAACAGAAAAACGATAATCATGAAAACAATATTATTCCTTCAAAAAGCAATTTTTACTGCAGTACTGACACTTACTTTTTTAGTTGCGCAAAACACATCAGCACAAACAAGTGTAAAATCAAAAAACAATAATTTTTCAATTAGCTCAACGTCTAAAAAAGGAGTTAGAACCTACCATGTTAAGAATGGTCAAAAAGATTTTAGAATAGAATACGAAGGAGATATCACACTCTCTAACGATGATAGAGATATAGTTGGAGTTTCAAGAGGTGGATTTATAGAAATTAAAAAATCAAGTTTTGGAACCAAAAGAAGAATCTTAATTCATAATGAGAATGGAACTTTAGTGAAGAAATATTTTGTTGGTTGGTCTGAAAAGCCGTTTAATTCGGCAGGAAAAAAATGGTTGGCAGATATTTTACCAGAAATCTTAAGAACTACAACGATTGCTGCAAAAAGTAGAGTAGATCGTTTTTATAGAAAAGGTGGTGCTTCTAATGTATTGGCAGAAGTGAGTAAAATGAAAAGTGATTTTGTAAAGGCTGCCTATATAAAACTATTACTTAAAAAGAACTTAAGTACAAACGATTTGGTTAAAACCATTCAATCTACAGGGAAATACATTAAATCTGATCACTATGTTTCTCAAATCTTAAAGAGCAATCAAAAAGCCTTCTTAAAAAATGATAGAACAATCACTGCCTATATTAACGCAACAAAAAGTATTGATTCTGACCATTATATAACCAGTGTTTTAAAGAAAGTTATAGAAGATTCTTCAATTTCGGATAAACAATTAGGAAGCTTATTAGAAATTACAAAAGGAATTAGTTCTGATCATTATCTTTCTCAGTTATTAAAGAGCATCATGAATAACAGAACGTTGAATGATGACAATATGGCTAAGATTTTAAACTTAACTAAAGACATTAACTCTGATCATTATAAAACTAATATTCTTAAAATTGCATTAAAAAATAAGAACTTGTCTACGAAAGCCTATGCGCAATTCTTATCAACAGTAAATGATATCAAATCTGATCATTATATTTCTACTATTATAACAGAGTTGTTGAAAAATAAGCTTGATAGAACCTCTTTAGATACTGTTTTGAAGATGATGGAAGAGACGATAAATTCTGATCATTATTTAACAACCATTTATACAAAAATGGCTTCGAAGAACAGCTTGTCTGAAAGTCAGTTAATTAGAGTAATGCAATCTGCAGGGAAAACAATTAATTCGAGTCATTATTTAACAAGAGTATTAACATCCTTTGCAAAACAAGTAAATAGATCTTCAGAAAAAGTAAAAAGTGTCTATAGAAAAGAAGCTAAAAATATTAAATCTGATACGTATTACGGTAGAGCAATGAAAGCTTTAAACTAAGCAAATTAATAATTCAATTTCATTTAAAGTAAAATCGTTAAGACATCGTAGATTTCATGAAAACTGCAATAATTACATTACTAATATTCGGGCTTTTCTTTAACTCTTGTACAAAGCCCGAAAAATATAATTACTCTCAATTTAATAAAGCATATACTAATTTTATTGAGTTGGCAACAACTGAGTTTGGTGCAAAATATGGAATGGCAATAGTAGTTGTAAAAGATGATGTTATTGTATTTGAAAATTATCGTGGCATGGCTAATGTAGAAAAGCATATTAAAGTGAGTAAGAATACGCTTTTTTATATTGCTTCTGTAACCAAATCATTTACAGCTATGGCTGCTTTAATTCTGGAGTCTAAGGGAAAATTAGATTTTAATAAATCTTTAGCAGAATTTTTTCCTGAGATTGATTTTGCGCCAGAACTTAGAGCCAATAGCATTACCATTGAGCACTTAATTATACATACATCTGGAATTAGAAATAGGCCCATAGGTTATGTAAATTCATATACTGGTGCGTACAACAGTGATACCCTCCTTGTGCTTTTAGAAAAATACTCGGAAATAAATACAGATGCTTCTTTTGAAAATTTTGAATACACCAACTTAGGATACAATATTTTAGGAATGATCATGGAAAAGGAATTAGGAACCGATTGGAAATCGCTTGTAGAGCAAGAGGTTTTGACTCCTTTAAAGATGGATCATACAAGTACTCGTATGTCTACAGCTATAAATAAAGGTTGGGAAATTGCAAAACCTCATAGTCAAAATAATGATACAAATACATTAGTTCGTCTTTCTATCGAAAAAAATGATAATACCATGCATGCGGCTGGTGGTATCATTTCAACAGCTCGAGATATGAGCAGATGGATGATGGCAGAATTAAACAATGGTAAAATTAACGGAGAACAAATAATTGACTCAGGCTTGGTTAAGAAAAGCCAGTTGAATCATGCCAAACAGAATAGAACATGGTATGATCTTAAACGATTTGGGTATGGGTACGGCTGGAATATAGCTACCACTCCTTTGGGGGATACATTGGTGCATCATTATGGTAGTTTTAATGGCATGCATCCTCAGTTTTCATTTGTTCGTAAAACTAAAGTAGGTGTTGTTGTTATGGCTAATGAAGGGAGTTTAAGCTATCCGCTTAATATGCTGCTTAGTAGTTATGTGCACGATTATTTTTCAAAACGAGAAAATATTGATGTGTATTACAAAGAAAAGCTAAAAAAGTATAAAGCAGATTATGTAAAGGACATAAAATCGAACAATGATTATATAGACAGAATTGCAAAAAGATCGTGGCTGCTAGAACAACCTAATTCTTCTTACGCAGGTAGATATAGTAATGATTTATTTGGTGATATTGTAGTAAAACTCACTAAAAATAATACATTTGTGACGACCATTGGTAATTTGAAATCGAATCTAGTATCTGCGCATCGAACCAATGCTTTTAGAGTACAAATGGAGGAGAATGGAGGCTCTGTTGTGCAATTTGAAATAGTGGACGGAAGTGTAGCAAAAGCAACATGGAAAGGGCAAACGTATATTAAAGACGTTAAAAAATGATAGGATAATTAGTTGTATTCGAGATGAAATAATTTTCGAATGAGTATTATAAAAAAAGGAATAATAAAACTTGATAAAATGTGTTTTTTAATTAAGATAACGATTCAATTTTGTAGTAAGAACTAACAAATATTAATTCCTTTTTAATAAGATAGAGTATCTTTAAAATTTAAAAGAGTAACCAAATCCACCAAACCTTTGAAAAAGCATCTACTAATTATTGTTTCAAGTGCTGTTCTTAGTCTCGTTCTGAGTTATTATTTAGTGATAAGTAACCAAAGTGAACTACAAGAATATACAATTACAATCGGACTTTTGTCTGTTTTGTTAGGAATGCTAGTCGCTTATGTTCTTTATTTTTTAGCGCTAAAATTAGACCAATTATATCCTTGGCAAACACAAACTAATAATCGGTTGTTTATTGGATTTATACTTCAAATATTCGCTGCTTTTAGTATTATTTTTGGTTTTATTTATGGGTATTCAAACCTTATTATCAGCAATGAAGATTTTTTCACTGTGTATCAAGAAACCTTAATAAAACTATCAATTCTATTGTGCATCTTATTAGTGGTGTATTCGGTCGTTTATTTTGCATTCTATTCTTATTATTCTTTTGCGACCTTGCAAATAGCCTCTGTTAAACAAGAGCGAAAACAGATAGATTTACAATTAAAAGCATTAAAATCTCAATTAAGTCCACATTTCTTATTCAACAGTTTAAATACCATTTCTTCATTAGTACATACAAATACAAAGAAATCCGAATTGTTTATTCGGAAGTTGGCCAATATGTATCAGTTTACATTAAGCAGTTACCATTCTATGTTAATCCCTTTAGAAAAAGAATTAGACTTTGTTGCCTCGTATCAATACTTATTAGAAACAAGGTTTGAAGATAAATTAACAATTAAAATTGATATATCCCCAACATTGAATGCGACTAAAATTCCGCCATTGGCATTACAAATGTTGATTGAAAATGCTGTGAAGCACAATACAATGGATAAAAAGAATCCGTTGCATGTAGCTGTTTATATTGAAGGAAATAATATTTGTGTAAAAAATAATATTACTGAAGAACCATCGAATAAGACCTCTTTCCATATTGGTTTAAAAAATATTAATACACGTTATTTATTACTTGCTAGCAAAGGGATTTCTATTAGTAACGGAAATGTGTTTTTAGTTAAAATCCCTATTATCCGATGAATAAATTATTTATACACACACCGGTTTTTCGGTTTTTAAGTCCATTTTTTAGTGGGATAATAGCGTATTTATTAATCTTATTGATCAATAATAACATTGTTCAATTGCAAGAAGAGTTTTTAAGTCAAGAATTATACGTTTGTATTGCATTGTCTTTTATTGTTCATGAGTTTTCTCGTTTACAATTGTGGTTGTTTAAATTGATACCTAATTTTTTGGGAACCGCATTTATGTTGTTAGTTCATATTATTATCTCTGTATTGATAAGTGCTACAATAATTGGGGTGCTAATTATTTCTTATTATTTATATGCCTCGGGTTACGCGCCTTTACTAGAAGAATTACAAACTTTTATTAGTATTTATTGTAGTATTCCAGTTGCATATGTGTTATTGAATTTAAGTCACCAATATCTAAATAAAATCAATACTCAAAAGCTAGAAAATGAATTGCTAATTAAAGATAACATAGAAGAAGATTTTAAGCAGTTTAAAAGAGAGATAAATCCAAGTTTATTATTCGAAAGTTTTGAGGTTTTATTGGTTTTAATCAAAGAGGATAAAAATTTAGTTGATGCCTTTATTGATAATTTAGCAACAATTTACAGATACATCTTGGCCAGTAAAAAGAAGCAATTGGTTGCTGTAAATGAAGAATTGGAGATCGCAAATGAGCTAATTAAGTTATACAATCATTTGCCCTATAGAAAGATAAATATTAATGTAAAGGGAGATTTTGAATTCTTAATTGTACCTGGGACATTGCTTTATGTTATTGAACAAATTATAAAAACAACAATCGTTTCTACCAAGGTAGATTTGGAAATATCTATAAAAAGGCAAGGCAATAAATTTAAACTTAGGTATTCAAAAGAGGATAAAATAACAGATACGTTTACTTATAAAAGCATCGAAGATTTAGATAAAGTTTATAGTATTTATAGCATTGAACCTATTACCGTCTTAGAAGTAGAATGTCAACGAATTATTACGATACCAACATTAAACATCAAAGAGTAAACTATGAGAGCAGTAATTATAGAAGATGAAAATTTAGCCGCTGATAAGCTAGAACGATATTTGTTTAAGTATGATTCTGACATGTTAATTTTGGATAAATTATCAAGCATTTCTGATGCTGTTTTTTGGTTTCAAAATAATCAAGATTATGATGTCGTTTTTATGGATATTCAGTTAACAGATGGATTGAGTTTTGAAATATTTAATCAAGTACAAATTTCGAAACCAATTATTTTCACTACTGCTTTTGACGAATATGCAATTGATGCCTTTAAAGTAAATAGTATCGATTATATTTTAAAACCGATCACATTTACTGATGTTTCGAAAGCAATGGGGAAATTGAAGAAACTACAACATGTTTTTTCTGGAAATAGTCATGTACAAAATGCAGTAAAGGAACTGTCAGAAAAGAAAACTAAAGATCGTTTTTTAGTACGTTTGGGAAATCACATTCATTCCATTAAAACAACGGATATTTCTTTGTTTTATGCAGATGGAAGAACGGTGTATTTAATTACTAAAGAAAAAAGAAAATTCATTATAGATTATAAGCTAGAAAGCTTGGAAGCCGTGTTAAATAGTGCTGACTTCTATAGAGTGAATAGAACATTTATTGTGAACATTACTGATATTAAAGATGTCTTGGTGTATTCTAATAGTAGATTAAAAATTACTTCAACTGTTTTTAATGAAAAGGAAATTATAGTTAGTAGAGAAAAAGTAGGAGCTTTTAAACAATGGTTTGAAGGAATTTAATCATACTAGTAGAGCGTTTTAACAGATGTTTACATTGCTATAGCTATGAGGGGCTTCTTTCTCTATGATATTTGGAGCTGTTCAAAAATTATTGACCTTTCTTTTTTAAATATAATTAGGAATTCAATTTAATTTTTGATTGATTTGTGTAAAAATTGCGCATGTCGTTTGAGATTAAACAGATTCAAAATTCAAAAAGCAACTTAAAAATTGTTGAAATTTTTAATGATACATCTTCTGCTAAAATTGTGTTAAATCAAGGAGCTAGTTTACAAGAATTAACACTAAATTCTGTTCCAATAATTCAAGATTTATACCCGTTAACGTACGAAGACACCTATGCCTCATCTATTTTATTCCCTTTTGCAAGTAGAATAGAAGATGGAAAATATTCGTTTGAGAATATAGCATATCAAACAGAAATCAATGAATTGGAAAGAAACAATTCTTTACACGGTTTTGTCCATAACAAAGAGTTTACAATTGTAGCCCAACAATTAACATCCGATACTGCTTCAATTGTAGTAGAATATATTGAGACAAAACACACAAAGGGATTTCCATTTACCTACAAAATACAGCTGACTTATATTTTAAACAATGATTTGTTATCATTGCATGTATGTGTGGTCAATACATCAACTAAATCCTTTCCGTTTACTATTGGTTGGCATCCATATTTTACGAGTGCAGATTTGTATACCAGTACTTTAAAGTTTGATAGCGATACCAAAGTGCTGTTCGATAAGGGATTGATTACCCTGGATACAGAAATGTACAATAGTAACGCTGAAATTAAAATTAACGATAAAAATCTTGATGATTGTTTCTTTTTAAATTCAAATACTATTGAATTCGACACCCCTGATTACACCCTAGAATTAAAATCAAATTCAGAGAGCAGTTTTTTGCAAGTGTACACACCTCCAAAAGAAAATGTTATTGCAATAGAACCAACTACTGGAATCTCAAATAGTTTTAATAATAAAATTGGATTAAAAACATTAGCACCAAATCAAGAATTTAAAATTGCCTGGCAATTGCAAATCACAAACCTTAATTAAACTGGAATATGTTATGTAAATAGTTTAATTTAAGTTTAAGAGTGTTGGTAAAATATAACGCTCTACTATTTTTTCTGGTTGCTGAAATTTTCCGTTTCTGTAGTTTCCAGAAGTAATTACAACAACGGCATCCAATGTTGGAATAACGAAAATATATTGACCACCCGCACCTCTTGCTTCAATCGATTTTATTTCTTTATTATGAACTAGGTATGTTTTATGCCACCACAAATAACCATATCCGTTTTTATCGTTTGTGTTTTGAAGTTTCCGATAATTTTTAAAGGATTTTTCAATCCATTTTTTGGAAATAATTTGCTTTCCATTCCATGTGCCCTTATGTAAGTATAATTGACCAAATTTGAGCATATCTCTTGGTGTTAAGTACATTCCGCCACCAAAATAAGGGGTGTTATTCATGTCTTTTTGAAGCACATAATTAGAGATACCAAGTGGATTTAATAGCTTATGATCAATAAAAAGTTCTAGTGGTTTTGAAACGACTTCATTTAATGCAATTCCTAGTAAATATGGATTTGCAGATCCATAATTAGCCACTGTTCCAGGGATGTGTATCATGGGAGCTTCTAGTACTGTTTTTAACCAATTAGGTGAGTTTTGATAATTGGGTTCTGAAGCTAAGGACTTTCGTTTAGTTCCGAAATCTACTGCATCAATACCTGAACTCATACTTAACAAGTCTTTTAGTTTAATTTTCGATTTTGTTCCTTGTTTTGTGTAGTGAAATTCTTTTGGAATATACTTGTACAAAAGTTCATTGTCATCTTTTATTATTTTGCTGTCAATTGCAATTCCAATTAAGGCAGATGAAATACTCTTAGACGCAGATCGCTGATCATGTGTGGTACGTGAAGTGTATCCAGAAAAATATTTTTCATAAATTAATTTTCCTTTTTTTGAAATTAAGACGCTGTGTGTCTGGACTAGCTTCTTAGCAAGAATACTATCTTCTAGTTGTTTTAAGAGAGACTTCTTTTTTAGTTGTGCAATTTGCCAGCCATCATTTAATTCAATTGGAATACTCGTTTTATTAGTTACAGCACTTAAATCTTTAAAGGCCCAATCTTTTGTGCTTCTTGTCAGCGTTGTAGTCGCTATGGGTTTATTTGCTATCATAATGCTTAATTCTATGGAGTCTGTAAGCAGTTTTCCTTTAAAGCCAAGCCCCGTTCTAGCATCCTGAAACGTAATCATATTATTTTTTTTCTGAGAGTTCATGCACCAAGTCCCGGCAAAACGTTTGTCTCCAAAAAACGGGAACGCATCAAACTTTTTCCCATCTACGTTTTCAATGCTTAGAAAGATGCCTGTTGATAGTAACTCATTTAACAAAAAGACATTCCAAGTGCCTTTGAAGTTTTTAGTAGCTGTCTTTACCAGTTTGGTGTGATATAAATAAATGCCCGAATTGATAAACCCACGTATTTCAGTGTTGGTTTTATTGATTTCTCCAGTAAAACTTAACCCTTTATGAATATTAAATTGAAGGTGTTTGTCTGAAGTGGATTGAACAACTTTATCAAATGAAAAAAGAGTGTTAGACAGCTTAAAATGATAGGTGTTATTGCCTAAGTCTTCAATATTGACATGAAAGCTAAATGTATTCTTGCTAGGAAGTTTTCCTTCCCATTGCGCTTCGTAACCCTTAATGTTTATTTGTGAATTAATAGTAAAAGGCATCAATATGCATAAAAGAAGCAATGTTTTAAATGTAATTTTCATGGCAAAAGATTTATGTTTAGACAAAGATGTTACTTTTAGAAATACTAAAATTGTATAAATTTAACATCCGAAGTTTTTTTTGAAAATTGCAACGGTGTATATCCATATACCTTCTTGAAACTGGTAATAAAATGACTTTGGTCATAAAAACCACATGCATAACATATTTCTGTCATTGAGGCTTTTTTGTTGATGATTAGTAGCGTTGCTTTATTAACTTTTTGTCTTCTAATATAATGCCCCATGGTGCTTTTAAAATAGGTTGGAAACTTTCTTGATAAATGAACTGGATGTATGTTTAAGACACTGCTTAAATTTGTTAAAGAAGTACAAATCTCTGGTTGTTCATGTAGGATTTCTTTTAGTAGATGTACCCAATTGGGTATGCATGCATCTTTTTTGTCGGATGTGTGTTTTATGGTTGAGAATAAATTAATTAAGAGCAATTCTATTGATGTTTGGCTATTGCTGTCTAGTATTTTGCTTTCAAAGAAAATTTTAGCCATTAATTCTTTTGCAAAAGGATTGTTTACATGTAAACTTCCTTGAAAATCAAAAGATTTTAGATCGTATTCTTCAAACCATTTTGAGTTCATTTCAATATGAAATCCTCTTGTAAATGGAGGCGGTTTAATATTGTAATGCGCATCTTGCCAATTATGAAATAGCAATGTCCCAGGCGTTAAATAATAGGTTTCTTTTTTGTTTGCTTCTAATAACTTCCCTTGTAATAAGAAAGTGAAGTACGGATTTTCATGGGTGTGCCAATCAACTTTATCGTGCGTATATTCGGTATCAGTTATTAAAAAATTATCTAATTGCAATTTGTGATAATGCGTACCAAAGTATTCTCCTTTTTTAAGTTGATGAACCATGATAATGAGACGAATGAAAAGATGTTTTGTAACAGCAGATTTTGGCTACAGTCTATCAGTAAAATGTTTGTTGCTTTTATGCTGAGCAAACTTTTCTTCGTTAAAAGCTTTAGAAGCATTTTTGGGAATCGATAATGTTTCCCATTGGGTATTTTTAGCCATTTTACCTAGTACTACAATTTGACCAATATGATATGAATAATGACAAAGTTGTCTATTTATTGCTTCTGCAATGGTATGTCCTTCATTTCTAACATAAACAATGGTATTACTATTCTCTGGAGTGATTTTAGATAAGTTGTCAAACAAACATTTCCACCCTTTTTCCCAATCAGCTAGAACTTCTTCTTTGGTAGTATACGAGTTGATAAATTCTTCGTCTCTCTTTCTCCACGATTTTTCTCCATCTTCAGTTAAAAAATTAGTCCAGCGAGAAAGCATGTTTCCAGAGATGTGTTTTACAAGAGTAGCCACAGAATTACTTTCTTCATTATACTGCCAAAACAGCTGCTCTTTTGTCAATTGATTGAAGGTTTTGTCTCCTAAACTTTTGTTGTATTGAAACTGTTTGATTACACTTGGTAAATAGCTTACATCCATGTTACAAATATACTTGAATTGTTAATGAAATCATTGAAAGAATGGCTAAAATCACCACGAGTGGTATAACAAATTTCAACCATTTTGCAAAGCTCACTCTAACGATGGTTAAAGAGGCCAAAACGATTCCAGTGGGATTGATGAAACTAAACAAGCCTATGCCGTATTGATAGGCATTTACTACTGCTTCTCTTCCAATACCAACACCGTCAGCTAATGGAGATAATACAGGCATTGTTAAAACGGCCATTCCTGACGAAGATGGAATAAAAAATGACAATCCACTATACACATACAGCATTGTATTAATAAATAGGCCTTTATGCATTCCGTCAGTCACAGAACTTGCATAAAATAACAAGGTGTCACTAATCAATCCATCTTCCATTAAAACCGTTACTCCGCGTGCCAGCCCAATAATAAAAGCAACACCTAAAAGTTCATTTGCTCCTTTTATAAACGTATTGACAAAAACAGTTTCATTAATTCTCATGATAAAACCAATCAATACAGCACCCACAAAAAAGACCCCAGTCATTTCTAAAAACCACCAATCTAAATTGCTCACTCCATACACCATTACTATAAAACAAGCCACAAATATGAAGAGTACTAATTTTAGTTTAAACGTCAATTTTATGGTTTCTGAACTGGTGTATAAGAAAAGTTTTTCTATCTCTTCCTTTTGATCATAAACCAGTGATTTTGTAGGATCTTTTTTTACACGTTGTGCATATCTAAGAATGTAAAGAATACAAATAATCAATCCGAAGGCCAACATAATAAACCGACCATTGAGTCCTGTAGTCCAATTAATTCCTGCAGAGTTTGACGCAATAATAGTGCTAAACGGGTTGATAGTCGAGATCATAGTACCAATAGACGAACCGATATAAATGGAAGCCAATGCTACAATAGCATCGTATTTAGCGGCTAAAAAAACCGGGACTAGAATAGGGTAAAAAGCAATGGTTTCTTCTGCCAAACCAAAAGTAGTTCCGCCCATCGCAATCAACGATGTAATAATTATGATTAATAAATACTCTCTGCCTTTAAAAATTTCGGAGAGTTTAGAAATGCCTGATTCAAAAGCCCCAGTATAATTTACAATTGCTACCAAACCTCCAATAAATAATACCAAGATAATAATATCTGCAACTTGAATGATTCCTTTTAGGGGCGCTAGCACAAACTCTTTAAAGCCTTGTGGTTTTGCTTCTAGTTTTTGATAGGTATTAGGAATGCTAATTGGTTTATTAATTGCTCCAGAAGTAAATTTTTCTAAAGGAATACTAATTCCTAATTCTGTTAAGGTTTTCTCAGAAGCTTCGTGCCTTGTACTACCACTATTATTTGTTGTTATAAATGTGTTTTCTTCTTTTTGATAGGCTAATCTATCAAATTGGCCAGCAGGAATTATCCAAGTTAATAATGCTACAACTACAGCAATTAATAATAGTACCGTTTGCGCACTTGGAAATTTATACTTTTTCATGCCTAGATCTTTAAGATTGAAAATTAAAGATACGCTATTGCGAGTTTACTAAAAAATTAGTTTTTAGGAATGAATTTTAACGCCGCTCCATTAATACAGTGCCTAATTCCGGTTGTTTCTCTCGGCCCGTCTTCAAAAGAATGTCCTAAATGTCCCCCACATGTATTGCATTTTAATTCTGTTCTTGCATATCCAATTTCATAATCGACATCCAGTGCTACGTTTTTTGTGATTGCTCTGTCAAAACTTGGCCAACCAGATTTTGAATCATATTTATACTTCGATTCATAAAGTGGGGTTTGACACCCTGCACAAACATAGGTTCCTATGGCTTTGTTTGTATTAAATGGATGTGTAAAAGCTCTTTCAGTGCCAGATTTTCTTAAAACATCATATTGTGCTGGGGATAATAAATTTTTCCATTCGGTATCTGTTTTAACAACTTTATACGCTTTGGTTGTTGATTTTTTTTGTTGTGCATTTGTGGTACAGCTAAAACAAATACCAATCAGCATAATTATAATAAATCTCTTCATGTTTTACGGTTTGTGATTTTGGTCGATACTATTAAAATTAGCTTACAATTTCTACAAATCATTTTTCTTTTTTAACGAAATAATATCTAATTTTATATTCCGTTAAAAGTAACTATAAAGGTAGCATTTATTGTGACTTTATAGTAGTTGTTGAGTCAAATAAGTTTAAAACAAGTATCATGAAAAAATATATAATTCTAGGTTGTATTGCATTTTTATTAGAAGCATGTAGCACGGTGCCAATTACAGGTAGAAAACGATTAAACTTTGTTGGAGATGCACAAGTTTTGCCTACCAGTTTTGCACAATACAAAGGTTTTCTAGAAAAAAACAAAAAATCAACAGACAAAAAAGCTACGGCAAAAGTGAGAGATATTGGAAAAAATATTTCAAATGCAGTAGATCGTTTTATGCGAGCAAATCAAATGAAATCTGAGGCGGATGCCTATCGTTGGGAATTTAATTTAATTGAAGATAAAACGGTAAATGCTTGGTGTATGCCAGGGGGTAAGGTTGTTTTTTATACAGGAATCATGCCCATTTGTAAGAATGATGATGGTATTGCTGCTGTTATGGGACATGAAGTTGCACATGCCTTTGCCAAACATGGACAAGAAAGAATGTCTTCCGCGCAGGTGCAACAAGGAATTGGAGCCTTGGTCTCTATCGGAACCTCAAAAAATAAAAACTCAAAGTATTTTAATTTGGCCTATGGGATCGGTTCTCAGGTGGGCATGTTGGCCTTTAGTAGAGAGCATGAAGCTGAAGCAGATAAACTAGGCCTTGTTTTTATGATTATGGCTGGTTATAAAGGAGAAGAAGCTGCAGAAGTTTGGGTTCGAATGCGTAAAAGAGCTGGAAAATCCAAACAACCAGGTTTTTTAAGTACACATCCATCAAACGAATCTAGAATACAAAATTTAAGAGCTTTTTTACCCGAAGCAAGACTTTTAGCAAAAAAGTTTAATGCGGCTCCAATTACAAGATAAAAGTTTATCTTGTGTTCTCAAACGAACAAATTAAATTTTAGATTCATGTTAAAAATTGGAGACAAGAAACTGATCAGTGCTTGGGCATTTTATGATTGGGCAAACTCAGTATATTCTTTAGTAATAAGTACAGCAGTATTCCCAATTTATTATTCTAGCATGACGGAATCATTTCAGAGCATAGAAGGGAAAGTGACGTTTTTAGGAACCCAATGGGATCCGACGACTTTATATGATTACACTTTGGCTTTTTCGTTTCTAATTGTTGCATTTATGTCTCCTATATTATCAGGTATCGCCGATTATAAAGGGAATAAATTAAATTTCTTAAAAGGGTTTTGTTTGTTAGGTTCTTTGTCAGTGATGAGTTTGTTCTTCTTTGATGGAGAAACGACACTTTGGGTTGCAATTTTATTTACCATTTTGGCAAGTATTGGTTTTTGGGGAAGTATTGTATTTTACAATGCCTATTTACCCGAAGTAGCACATCCCAAAGATCAAGATAGGGTGAGTGCAAAAGGATTTATAAATGGATATGTAGGATCAATTTTATTATTAATTATATGTTTGGTATTGGTAGAAATGCATGACACTTTTGGTTTAGAAAAAGGATTTGCAACTCGATTGACATTTATTTTAGTTGGGCTATGGTGGTTGGGCTTTGCACAGGTTACCTATAAAAAGTTACCAAACCAAAAGAGAGCGTATAACAAAGGGGAAAAAGTTATTTGGAAAGGGCTTAATGAATTAAAGGTTGTGTTAAAAGAGTTAAAACATCAACCATCTTTAAAAATATTTTTAATTAGTTTCTTTTTATTTAGTATTGGCGTTCAAACCATTATTTTAATGGCAGGTATTTTTGGAAGTAAAGAGCTGGGGTTAGAGACTTCTGAGCTAATCTCTGCGATATTATTAGTACAGTTTGTCGCGATTGCTGGAGCTGCAATTTTCTCTAAATTGTCTAAGAGAAAAGGGAATTTATTTGCATTAAAAGTGACCATTCTAGTATGGATGTTGGTTTGTTTTTCTGCTTATATGTTAGATAAGAATCAAGAAAATGTGAATTTGTATTTTTATGGTTTAGGAGGATTAATTGGATTGGTTATGGGAGCCATACAATCATTATCACGTTCAACCTACTCTAAAATGTTGCCAGAAACTGAAGATCATGCTACCTATTTTAGTTTTTATGATGTTACAGAAAAGATAGCCATAGTTGTAGGTATGATCACTTTTGGAGTTTTAAATTCATATACAGGCTCTATGCAAAAGAGTGTGTTGTGTTTGGCAATTTTCTTTTTAGCTTCTTTTATTGTAATGAGTATGATGAAAAAAACGGAGCATGTGCGTTAATGGCTCTTTATGTTGTTTTATAAAATAATAAAGACCTGAACTTTTCAAAGTTCAGGTCTTTTTAATTTGGTTTAATTGTGTTGATTATATCTTAAAACTAAGTCCAACTACTACATTTCTACCCGCATTTAAAATACCATCCGATTTTAATCGAGATAAATGATGCACATATGTTGTGTTCAATAGGTTGTTAATGGTAACGTTCGTAGTAAACTTTATGGAGTTGAGAGATACATCACCTCCAAAGCCAAATGAAAGTAGGTTGTAACTACTTGTTGAAGTTTCAAATTGTCCAATATTATCTTGTTTCATTGTAGAGGTCATGCTTAAATTTGTATACCCATTTTCTAACCAGTTAGAAATTTCAAATTCTGTACTGATTTTGTTTTTAAATGTATTTGCTGGAATTAATGGTAAATAAGAACCATTTTGTTGTTTTCCGACAACCAATTCAAAACTACTTTCTAAATGCAACCAATCAATAGGGTGTGGGTGTAAGTGAAATCCAAATTCTCCACCAAATAGTTTTGCATTGTTTTGAGTATACTCAAATACAGGTGCTCCATCTTCAATAGCTCCAGTTGGAGTGAGGTAGATATAAGCATCTAAGTGATTGTAAAAACCATTTACGAAGAACTCAATATGGTCTGTTTTATATTCTAGAGCGATGTCTAGTTGGATATTCTTTTCATTTGCCAAATCAGGATTTCCAACTTCGAAACGATTGGTACCATGATGCACACCATTAGAGGTTAATTCTGCTAAGTTTGGTGCTCTAAATCCACTAGCTGTATTGATTCGAGTAGTGATCTTTTCAAACAATTCAAACTTGTATCCCAAGGAAGCTGTAAAACTAGTATAGTTTTTGTCTAATGGGTTAAAAACATGTGTATCTCCATCATGAATAATGACATGTTTTTCCGTTTTTAAAGATCTAGTGTCAAACCGTATTCCAGCTTGTAAAGATGAATTATCCCACTGCTTGTTTCCAGTATAGAAAACACCAATATCATTTATTTTAGCATTCGGAATTAATAATTCTTCACCAAGATTTCTATTAGATTGATTCATTCCTTGAACTCCAAGGATGCTTTCGATGCCATTTTTAAAAGTTGGCAAGTGATATTTAAGATTATAATTAAAGGTTTTTAATTTTAAACGCAATGCAGGCTCTTCTTCATGATGCTCATCATCATCGTCGTGATCATTATGTTCGTCTTCGTGTTCTTCAAACTCGTTTCTATCGTTATAAATATACCCTAAATCAAGGTCTAACTTAGAGTTTTTAAAATAGAAATGATTGTGTAAACTAAAAATATGATTGTCAATTTTTTGGAATGGTTCAAGCGGTAAAGTCGATGTTGACTGTGCGCCAATTCCTTCAGTAATACCGAGTGTTGAGTGATTGTAATTATATCTAAATTCGTTGGTATAACGAGTAGAATTGTATCCCAAGCCTAGTTTAAAATCATTTTCTTTAAATCGAGTATTGGTAACTCTTTCATTCTCTGGAGTTTTGTAGTCAGCATGGAAATTTGAACTAATTCTGGCTAATATTTTCCAGGTATCAGTAGATGTTTTAAATCCGACAGAGGTATTACTACCCAAGGTGTTGCTAAATAATTTTTGACTCACAAACGCATTTGTTGTGTTAGCCAATCCAAATCTTTCGGGGTTTATATATAAAACACCACCCAAAGCATCAGAACCATATAATAAAGATGCTGGGCCTTTAATTACCTCTATGCTTTCTATTCCTTCGTCATTTAATCCCAATCCATGCTCATCTCCAAACTGTTGATTTTCTAATCGTACGCCTTGTGCATACACTAAAACTCGATTACCACTTAAACCCCTAATTACAGGTTTCCCTATTCCAGTTCCTGTAGAGATTTGAGAAACTCCAGCAATACTTTGCAATCCTGCAATAAGTGTTGGAGCACCAGTTCTTTTTAGGCTTGTAGCAGTAAGTCGTTCTACTTTCATTACATTTTCAGACTGTAACTTGTTAAATGGAGTAGAAATAATTACTTCGTCAATTGTAAAAACAGATTCTAATAAAACAATATCTATATTCTTATTATTTGTAGTAAAATCTATAATTTTAGTTTGTGATTGAAATCCTAAATAAGAGAATAATATTTTCACTTTACCATTGGGTAAATTTTTTAAATTGTATTCACCTTTTTCATTGGTAACTGTCCCTTTATGGCTTTCGGTAGCATATATTTCTACACCAAATAAGGGCTGTTTGTGCATGTCTGTAATGATTCCTGACAATTTGTTTTGTGCAGTAACAGAGAAGCAGCCTAATAGAATTAGGGCTTTTAAAAGTATTTTCATTTTGATTAAATTTTATTGTTTCGTAAAAAAGTTGTCTTAAAAAAGACACTGTCGATTTAAACAATAAAAGAAGGTGGGCCTCGGGAACTCTTTTTAGAATGATACACAACATGAATTCCTTGAGGAACCTTAATAAATATTGTTGTGTAAAAATGCTCAGGAATTACATCAAATCTTGATGGAATATCCAAAGCTAAATCTTGGTAAGGTCTGTGAAAGATATCACAGTCAAATTCATTTGCATGAATATGCTGTACTTCTTTTGAAGTACAAGTAGTATGTTCATGGTTTTCAAATACATGAACCAACTGTATAACAGAAGGAATAAACAATATTGCTATTGCGAATAGGGTGATATGTTTTTTTAGTGTGTTAATATTATTTTTTCTTTCTAATTTTCATGTTTAAAGCCTCAACTCCTAAAGAGAAAGCAATGGCAAAATATAAATATCCTTTTGGAATTGCACCAACATGTTGCTTAAATATTACGGTGTTTGCCAAATGTGCACCTTCAGTAATTAGCATAAAACCAATTAAGATTAAAAAAGACAGTGCTAACATTTGTATGGTTGGATGCTTGTTTACAAATTGACTCACTGGGTTCGCAAAAATCATCATAATAATCATGGAGATAATTACTGCAGTAATCATAATAATTAATGCACCGTCAACACCATTCGTCATACCAACAGCTGTTAAGACAGAGTCAAAAGAAAAAACAATATCAATCAACACAATTTGGACAATTACCTTTGATAGTGTAGATGCTTTCTTTTTAGGTGCTTCTTCTCCTTCTATTGCTCCTTCAACTTTATGATGTATTTCACTCGTACTTTTATACAATAAAAAGATTCCTCCTAAAATTAAAATAATACTTTGCCCGGTTACTTCTGTAAACAGCCAAGAAGTATCAATCGTAAACCAAGGATCTTTCATAGCAATTAAATAAGAAACACCTAATAATAAGATAATTCTAAAAATCATGGCTAAAACCAAGCCTATATTAGTTCCTTTTCGTTGTTGTTCTTTAGGGAGTTTATTTGTTGCTATAGAGATAAAAATAATATTATCTATACCCAACACAATTTCAAGAAAAGTAAGGGTTAATAAAGCAACCCAAGTATCGATTTGAGCGAATATTTCCATTATTTTTTTACTTTATATACAGTTCCGGTTTGTTTGAATTTTGAATACCCAATTCTCGCAATAAAACTATAAGATGAATCGGTAACCTTATTGATTTTCACGAAAATTTGGTCTTTATCCAGGCTGTTTTTTGGGCTTTTCATACGTAAGATGTATGAAAAGTTATTTTTCCATTCTATATAAAGCGTATCAATATGGGTGTCAATTCTATTTTTAACAACACTGTCGGTAGCGATCGATATTGTCTTTGTGTATTCTTCTATTTGTAAACTATCAACTCTAGTGATTGTCGTTTTTCCATAACCATTTCCAGCGGGAATTTCAAAAACTCCTTTTTTAAATTGATTGTTGTTGTCTACAATTGGCACCTCTTTACACGATACAACAATAGAAATAAATGCGACTAAATAGATTAATTTTCTCATTAAATACCTGTAAAGTTAGCGGGTGTAATTACTTTCAATTCAGCTTTAATTGCATCAGATACTTCTAGTGTATCGATAAAGTTAGCTATTGATTTTTGTGTGATTTTTTCGTTTGTTCTTGTCAATCCTTTTAATGCTTCATAAGGATTAGGGTACCCTTCTCTTCTTAAAATTGTCTGAATTGCCTCGGCAACAACTGCCCAGTTATTTTCTAAATCTTGTTCAAACTTTTCTCTGTTCAATAATAATTTATTCAATCCTTTTAACGTAGATGAAAAACCAATTAATGTATGCCCAAAAGGAACTCCAACATTACGTAAAACAGTACTATCGGTTAAGTCACGTTGCATTCTAGAAATTGGCAATTTTGCAGCTAAATGTTCAAAAATAGCATTCGCTATACCTAAGTTCCCTTCAGAATTTTCAAAATCGATAGGGTTTACTTTATGTGGCATTGCAGAAGATCCTATTTCTCCAGCTTTAATTTTTTGCTTGAAATAATCCATAGCAACATAGGTCCAAATATCTTTGTCTAAATCTAAGATAATGGTATTGATCCTTTTCATGGCATCAAACAAAGAAGCCATATGATCGTAATGCTCAATTTGAGTTGTTGGAAAAGAATGGTGTAAACCTAGCTTGTTTTGTACAAAGTTAGATCCAAAATCTTTCCAGTCAATTTGTGGATACGCAACATGATGTGCATTGTAATTTCCAGTAGCTCCACCAAATTTAGCTGCATTTGGAATGGTATTAAAATATTTTACTTGCTCGTTTAAACGGGTAACAAAAACAGCAATTTCTTTTCCTAATCGAGTAGGAGAAGCAGGCTGTCCATGCGTTCTTGCTAACATAGAAACATCGCTCCACTCAATAGATAACTCATCTAACTTGGTAATTAGCTCTTGTAAAGCAGGTACATACGTAGCGGCGATACCATCTTTAATTGATAATGGAATGGCCGTGTTGTTTATATCTTGAGAAGTCAATCCAAAGTGGATAAACTCTTTATACTTAATCAAGCTTAGTTTGTCAAATTCTTCTTTGATAAAATATTCAACCGCTTTTACATCGTGGTTTGTAACTTTCTCGATGTCTTTTATTTTTTGAGCATCTTCAATAGAGAAACCTTCATAAATTTTTCTTAATTGAGGGAACAGCTGCCCATTAAAGTCTTGTAGTTGAGGTAACGGAATTTCACACAGCGCAATAAAGTATTCAATCTCTACTTTTACTCTATATTTAATTAAAGATTCTTCTGAATAAAAATCTGCCAATTTAGCAACTTTGTTTCTGTATCTTCCATCTATCGGAGAGATCGCATTTAATTCGTTTAAGCTCATTGTAGTTGTGTTGTGTTATAAAGCAGCAAAAATAAAAAATACGTAGCTGATAATACTATATTTAATGGTTTTTATCTAAAAACTTTTCTTTTATCGATCAGTACCTTTTTTTGCTTTTCTAAATTTTTAATAGCTCTAATAACGGTCTCAACTCTAAGTCCTAATGTATCTGCAATCTGTTGTCTGGTATAGTTAATTTTAAAGTTGAAATCTCCTGAAACCTTATGGACATCATTTTTTAAATAATCAAAAAAACGAAGTACTCTATGTTCGGGTTCTTGACTCGATATTTCTGAAGCAATAATCGCTTTGTAATACAATCTGTTGGCTAAACTTTTTGTGATGTTTAAATGAATTTCTGGATGCTTATAAAGCAATTCAAATAACTTGTTTTTATCTAATTCTATTAAACTGCAATCAGAAAAAGCAATGGCATTTGCAGGGTATTTGACATCGATAAAAAGTGGAGGTTCACCAAAACTTTGTGTTTTGTAAAAAACGTTCTGAATAAATTCTTTTCCGTCGTCATTATAATTATTCATTTTAACGGCTCCACTACTAATTTGATAGTAATACCTAGCAGTTTCATTTTCTGAGAATATGAGCTCGCCTTTAGAATATTCTTTCATTCTGGCGTCAAAATCTAAAAGTAATTGTTCGTCTATCATTATGATTCAAGTCATAAATTCACTTAATTGTAAAGATATACTTTTGTGCTTTAAAAGTGAAATTTTATATGGAATTAAGAGATATAGAAAATAGAGAAGATGTGTTTCTATTAGTGAATGCATTTTATTCAAAAGTTAAGAAAGATGCTTTTATTGGCCACATATTTCTAGAAATTATTCCAGAACATGAATGGGAGCCGCATATAGAGAAACTAACTGATTTTTGGGAGACCAACTTGTTTTTTGTACGTAAGTATAAAGGGAATCCAATGAAAGCTCATAAAGCGGTTGATACTCATTTTAAAAATGCCATAACACAACAGCATTTTGGTAAATGGCTTGAACTTTGGTTTACTACGGTAAATGAATTGTTTGAAGGGACCAAAGCAACTCATGCCAAAGAGCGCGCAAGAAATATTGCCTCGGCGCTCTTTATGAGAATGTTTGAAGCTAGACCATCAAATTAAAAATTTGATAGCTAAGCAATAATATGTTAACAACCATACTAATAATAAACAACCATGCTGTTGTTTTTAATGGTTGTTGACTAATTACTGCTGCATTTGTTGCCATGGCAAGTATCGTTACCGACATTAAAATTGGTAACGATAGCTCTCTATGCACTGCCAAGGCAGCTGTGATTGATGCCAATCCTGTTCCTATCATTACAAAGGCTATTGAAATTCCGATAGCATTCTCTTTTTCTTTTTCAATTTTTGCATTGATCCTTTTAACAAGGTTAAATGTAAGTGTTCTTTTTTCTGTTATTTGTGTAGTTAATACTGTTCCCATTGCCTGATGATTTTACGTTATAGCAAAGTTACAGTCTTGTTAAACGATCGTTTATGACCTCAATCATAAAGTTATAAATATGTGTGTTTTTCTTTGCTTTAGAAGCTTTTATCGCAATACATAACTCATCGAATTGCTCTTGTTTTTAAAAAAAATAAAAGGAGAAATCTCTAGACCAAAGAAGAAACTGTATTTTAATTTATTTTTATGATATTTAAAAAGTAAATCGGTACGTTCTGTAAGCTGATGTACAAAACCTACTTTAAGCCATTCATTTATTTTATAGGATGCTTCTCCAGAAATAGAAAAGTTAAAGCTATTGTTTGAAAATCGATTTGTAATTCCATAACCTATTGCTAAAGTAAATTCTAAATTTTGGGGAAGGACAAGTTTTGAAGTATACAATCCGTTAAAGGTATAGCCTATACTTAATGATAACCGTTGATACATATCGGGCAAATTGGCCTTTTCATATTCTGGTATAAAGACTAAATACCCTAAGGCATTTTGTTTTCCTTGAAATTTGAAATGAATTAACATATTTAGTGTTCGAATATTATTTTCTTTTTTGTTGCCTAATACAACCAATCTGGCATCTTGGTATATTGACATGCTAATTTTTTCTTGGGAGTAATTACCCGTTGGGTTTATTAAGGCGATTAAAAACATTACAATGTGGCTAAGTGAAATAATTGTTTTCATAATATGGGAGATTTTTATCAAAACAAGACTAAGTATTTAGGGAGGTACTTAAGCTGATTGATTAAATCTTTTAATTATGTGAATCCGTGTCAATAGTTTCAATCAATCATATTGTTTTTTATATTCATTCATTGATTTTAGTATTACGTATCTAATTTACAGTTAATTAGGGTTGTTTTAGGTGATAAATATCATGTTTTGAAATGAATAGAAAAAGCTACTTTATAAATTGCTTTAGAGTAGGTAATCAAATAGAAGAAGCTAATATTGTGTAGTGAGTTGAGAAACTATTTCGCATGTTTTTGGATCAATTTTAAAATCTTATTTCCTCTGGCTTTACAGCCAGCACTTTCTTTAATGATTTTGGTGGTTATCAAATGTTCTAATTCAGGATGCACCCAATCTTTTTGCAAGCCAAATAAATAGAGACTCGTCATTGTATAGGCTCTTACCGCAATTTTTTGCGGAGTTATCAACCAATCAAAACCCGTTTCAATTATGGTATCGATGTGTTTTGAAGTTAATAGGGTTTGAAAATCATTCTTTTCTTTTGACGTATTAGCAGTTGCTAAATATTCACAAATTTTGGCACACGGTCTTATCGCACTATCAAATTGTAATCGAGAAATGTTTTGAGTAAAGGTATCTAAATGGGGGATTATCCATTCTAATTTTCCATGAGTACACACCCATTCTAATATCCAAGCTGCCTTCATAGAGGTTTTATTTTCAACTTCAAAAGTTAAGGAAACCAAGTGTTTAAATAAATCTTGGTTATTATATACAATATTTGCGACCCTTTCTCTGTTTTCCCTTTTAGGGTTTTCCATGTTTTCTAGGGCAGATATTAATTTATTTTTGTCTGTCATGTTCGCTTGTTATGTATATTTACCCTTTAATTATTTGTGATGATAAATATAAAAAGACTATTTTTTGTTTCCCTATTTTTCTTTTGTTTTTTGTGTGTAAACACCATGGAAGCGCAACGCTATAATCAATTTGATAAAAATAAAAAAAGAACAGGTGTTTGGAAAAAATACTATCCAAATAAACGCGTAAAATATATCGGGTCTTTTAAAGATGGAAAAGAAGTAGGTACCTTTAAGTTTTATAGTATGTCATTCTCTAGAAACCCAGAAGCGACCAAAGTTTTTCATAAAAATTCAGACTCAGTAACGGTTAAGTATTTTTATAACACAGGGAAGTTAAAAGGTAAAGGGATGCTTTTTGGTAGAGCCAAAGTGGGTAATTGGGTATATTACTATAAAAAAGGAGGGGTTTTTTCTGAAGAATTTTATGTAAATGGTAAGCTATCGGGAAAATCTACAGTCTATTTTAAGAGCAATGGAAAAATAGCAGAAGAAACAACTTATAAAAAGGGTTTGCTACATGGACATGTTAAGAATTATTCTGATAAAGGGATTCTAATAGAAGATGTTTTATATGAAAGCGGAAAAGCAAATGGCTTGGCAAAATATTTCGAATTAAGTGGGAACCTTAAAGAAAAAGGTATTTATAAAAACGGAATCCGCGTTGGAAAATGGGAATTTTATTTAGATGGAGAAGTGGTAGATAAAAAGAAGAAAAAGGAATCCCGTAAAAATAAAATTAAACAAGAAAAGAAATAGAAATGAAAAGGAATATTCTATATATAGTGCTGCTTTGTATAATGATACATTCATGTACTACTAATAGAAATAAAGCTAAAACTATTAATGGACTTTGGCTAGTAACTAAAGTAAAAATTGGTAAAGAAGAGAACACTCCAGTTGCCAGATGGATGCAGTTCAATAAAGATAGCACTCAAATTTCTGGAAATGGATGGCTAAAACATTCTGAAGGAGTTTATACTTTAAATCCTGAAAACGAATTATTAATTACAAATTCTAATGGTTTATTAGATGAAGCGAATCCTTTTTTGATTGATTTAAAAGCAAACGAAATGACTTGGTCAAGAGTTGAAGAAGGGAAAAATGTTGAAGTGTTTTTAAAGAAAATTGATAAAAGACCTACATCTTCTGGAAATAAATTATTGGGATTGTGGAAGTTAGATTCAATAAAGCTAAGAAAAAACATAATAGACAAATTTAACAGTTTTGACCCAAATCCAAAAGCCTATCTGTTTATAAGGTGGGATGACACTTATATTAATCAATTAGTGCCTGGAGTAAAGAAATATGGTATATATAAAGTGCATGGACATAAGCCTGAATTACAGATGGTTAATTATGGTGAGTCTCCAGAATTTAAATACTATAGCTTTAAATGCAGCAATGTGAATTTGATTTTAACATCTACGCAAGGAAAAACGGAACTCGTTTATTCTAGAATATATCAATTTCCTAAATAGGCTCATCAACAAATTCAATGTTCTTTTCTGAGAATTGATTTGTATCTTTGCAGTCAATTTTTATCGAAATAATGAAAAGAGTAATTGTAGGACTTTCTGGAGGTGTAGATAGTAGTGTAACCGCATATTTATTAAAAGAACAAGGCTATGAAGTTATTGGTCTGTTTATGAAAAACTGGCACGATGATTCTGTAACTATTTCTAACGAATGTCCTTGGTTAGAAGATAGTAACGATGCAATGATTGTTGCTGATAAACTAGGGATTCCTTTTCAGGTTGTAGATTTAAGTGAGCAATACAAAGACCGTATTGTTGATTATATGTTTGATGAATACGAAAAAGGGAGAACTCCAAATCCAGATGTATTGTGTAACCGCGAAATTAAATTTGATGTCTTTATGGACATCGCATTAAATTTAGGAGCAGATTATGTAGCAACAGGTCATTATTGTAGAAAAGGAGAAGAAGAAATTGATGGACAAATGGTCTATAAATTACTAGCAGGAAAAGATGTTAATAAAGATCAATCTTATTTTTTATGTCAACTATCTCAACAACAATTAACAAAAGCATTATTTCCAATTGGCGAATTAACAAAGCCAGAAGTGAGAGCAATTGCAAAAAAAGCAGATTTAATTACAGCTGATAAAAAAGATTCTCAAGGGCTCTGTTTTATAGGTAAAGTTCGTTTGCCTGAATTTTTACAACAAAAATTACAACCCAAAGAAGGGGTTATTGTAACCATTCCTGCAGATTCGGAAAAGTATACTAGAACAATTCCAGAATTTTCTAACAAAGAAGAAGAATTGGCTTTTTATGCGGCTAAATTTAAGTATGTAAAAGAAGACGGGAAAATTGTTGGCAAACATCAAGGAGCTCATTACTTTACAAAAGGACAACGTAAAGGCCTAAATGTAGGAGGGACAAAAGAAGCTTTGTATGTAATCGATACCGATGTGAATGAGAATGTAATTTATACAGGAGAAGGTAAAAACCACGCAGGACTCTATAGACATGTGTTGTTTGTTACCAATGAAGAATTGCATTGGGTTCGTGAAGATTTGGCACTGAAAACTGGAGAAAGTGTTGAAGTTGTGGCTAGGATTAGATATAGACAAACCTTAGAAAAAGCAACATTACATAAAGTAGAGCATGGTTTGTATGTTGAATTTGAAAATAAACAATCTGCAATTACAGAAGGGCAGTTTGTTGCTTGGTATCAAGCCGAGGAGTTAATTGGCTCTGGAGTAATTTCTTAATGAGTATCTAAAATTGTTGAAAAAGTAGTATTTTCGGGGAACTAAATATTAGTCATGAAAAAACTATTTCCCCTATTTGTTTTTTTAATTTCGCTACCGCTTTTTGCACAAGAAGATGCTTGGGTGTATTTAAAAGACAAACCCAATGCTGCAACCTATTTAGCTGCGCCATTAACGATGCTGTCTCAACGTGCTTTGGACAGAAGAGTACGTCAAAATATTGGAGTAGATGCTAAAGATGTCCCTGTAGATGCGTCGTATTATTCTCAGATTAAAACTGCAACTGGAATTACAGTGTTGGCGAATTCAAAATGGTTAAATGCCATTCATGTACAAGGAACTCAAGCAGATATTAATAATCTAAAATCAACCTTTTCGTTTGTAAATAGTATAGAATTTGCAAACGATGGTTTAAATGCTAAAGGGAAAGTTGCACAAATTGCTTCGGGTAAAAAAAATAAAAATAAGTTCGCAAAAATAAATACGACATTCAATTACGGTAATGCTACCAATCAAATTACCATGTTAAAGGGTGATTTTTTACATCAAGAAGGGTATTCTGGTTCTGGAATGCAGATAGCTGTAATAGATGCTGGTTTTCCTAATGTAGATGCATTGGATGCTTTTAAGAGATTGCGAGATAATAACCAGATTTTAGGAGGCTACGATTTTGTAAATAGAAGCACCAATTTCTATGCGGGTCATAATCACGGTACAAATGTATTATCAGATATTGGAGGGTATATAGATGGGGTCTTTGTTGGAACGGCTCCTGATGCCTCTTTTTATTTATTTATAACAGAAGATGCAAATAAAGAAGTACCCTTAGAAGAAAGTTTATGGGTAGAAGCCGCTGAAAGGGCAGATAGTTTAGGTGTTGATGTAATCAATACCTCTTTGGGATATACCACTTTTGACAATGCAAATTATAATTATTCATATGCAGATATGAATGGCAAGACTGCCTTTATTTCTCGTGGAGCTGAAATTGGGGCTTCTCGTGGAATGATCTTAATAAACGCAGCAGGAAATGAAGGAAATGATCCTTGGAAATATATGGGAGCACCCGCAGATGTGGCAGCGGTTTTTACCGTTGGAGCAGTAAATGCAACAAAAAGCATTGCGCCATTTAGCTCTTTTGGACCAACGGCCGATAACCGTGTGAAACCAGATGTGTTGGCCCATGGTCAAAGTGTATATGTAATTGGGCATATTTCTGGAGACCCAATCACTTCTAATGGAACTTCTTTTTCTTCTCCAATCATGGCTGGCGTAGTTGCCTGTTTTTGGCAAGCATTTCCAAATTTAACAAGTACACAAATCATGCAACGTATTCGTGAATCTGCCGATAGATATAACAACCCAGATGAACAATATGGTTATGGGATTCCAGATTTTGAAGTTGCGTATGCTACTGTATTAAATGTAGGCAAAGAACGTTTTATGAATTCAACTACAATTTACCCAAATCCAGTTACTACTTCTTTCACATTAAAAACAAGTACCAATGATGTGAGTGGTCTCGTTATTCAAATTTTTAATATCATTGGAAAGAAAGTATACGAAGAGCGTAATTTAACAAGTAAAACATTAAATGTTTCTGCATTAAATTCAGGAATCTACATCCTTAAAATTATGAGTGAAACGGAACAGAAAACAATCAAGTTGATAAAGAAATAAATGAAAACAAACATCACACAACTATTCAATATACAATATCCAATTGTCCAAGGAGGCATGATTTGGGTTTCTGGGTATAAATTGGCCTCAGCTGTTTCTAATGCTGGTGGATTGGGTTTAATTGGTGCGGGATCTATGTATCCAGATGTACTTAGAGAACATATTCAGAAATGTAAAAAAGCGACAAACAAACCTTTTGGTGTAAATGTACCTATGCTGTATCCAGATATTGAAAAAATCATGGAGATTATTGTAGAAGAAGGCGTCAAAATTGTAGTTACTTCTGCAGGAAACCCAAAGACATGGACCTCATTTTTAAAAGAAAAAGGAATTACTGTTGTGCATGTAGTAAGTTCTGTAAAGTTTGCCTTAAAAGCAGAAGCAGCTGGTGTAGATGCTGTGGTCTGTGAGGGGGTTGAAGCAGGAGGCCATAATGGTAGAGAAGAAACAACGACGTTTACCTTGATTCCGATTGTAAAAGAACAGGTTAAAATTCCTGTAATTGCAGCTGGAGGAATTGGAACTGGACGCGGAATGTTGGCGGCGATGGTATTGGGAGCAGATGGGGTACAAGTAGGGAGTCGGTTTGCAGCAACCAAAGAATCATCTGCACATCACAATTTTAAAAAAGCCATTGTTGATGTCAAAGAAGGGGAAACTCAATTAACCTTAAAAGAATTGGCGCCAGTACGCTTGATTAAAAATAAATTTTATCAAGAAGTTCAAGAGCTGTATAAACAAAACCCAACAGTAGAAGAGCTTAGAGAATTATTGGGAAGAGCAAGAGCTAAAAAAGGAATGTTTGAAGGAGATGTAGAAAATGGAGAATTGGAAATTGGTCAAATCTCTGGGTTAATTCACGGCATAAAGTCGGCAAAAGAAGTGATTGATGAAATGATTGGTGAGTATGAATCTGTAAAATCAAAGTTATAGTGGACGGAACTAAAAGAGTAGACCTAAAAATAGGTGCAGAAGTTTCTGTAGTTCAGAAACACCATCAACGCACTGGAGAACTGACTGATGGCCTTGTGAAAAGATTGTTAACCAAATCATCCAGCCATCCACATGGAATAAAAGTGCAACTAGAATCTGGTATTGTTGGAAGAGTAAAGCGAATACTCTAATTAAGAGTTAGTTAGTGTAAATGAAAGTAAATCAATTAATTACTGTTTTATAAAATAATTATCTGTAGCTTTGCATTTCAATAAATTAGTTGCCTGTAATTAAATTGGCAACACAATAAAACAATATTATGAGTAGAGGTACAGTAAAATTTTTCAATGAGTCTAAAGGATTTGGATTTATCACAGAAGAAGGAAACAACAAAGAACATTTTGTACATGTAACAGGATTGATTGATGAAATTCGTGAAAACGATGAGGTAGAGTTCGATTTACAAGAAGGGAAAAAAGGATTAAATGCAGTAAATGTAAAAGTTATTTAATATATACTTTATTAATTTTTTGAAAAGCCTATCATTCTGTGATAGGCTTTTTTATTGTTATAAATATTTATTTACGATTCATTTTTTTATAAATAACCTTATAAAATGTAAGGACCCAATTGTTATTAAGAAAACTAAACTAATTATTCCAAACTCCTTTAAGTCACGATGTGAAATGCTTTTTCGTCCTGGGTTTAACGATCGGTAAATTAATGTGACGAAAACAAGCATTGTCAAAAGACTCCATATTCCAATTAATACATAAACTAAAATTTTCATCAATTTACTTAATAAAAACAATCCTCTCTCCTTCATTCTTTTTAAAATTACTTCAAAGGAATCTTAATCTCATACATCTTTTTAGACTTATTATTCAATTTATTTTGTCTCAACCAAGGATTGTGTAATTTCAATTCTTTATAATTGGTTCCGAAATGCTTCGCGAAGTTTGCAATGTTGGTAATTACAGTATCTACTTTTACAGTTCTCGTTTTTTGTAAAGTATATAAATCATCTTGGTCAAAAATGAATCCGTATTTTTTCGGGTTAGAAAGTACTTCTTTTAAGGCGATAATCCTCAAAACATATCTTTCCGTTTCGTCTGGTAATAATGCATCATAATAACTAGTTACACCTTGTGTTTTTAATCTTTTAGCAATTCCATAATTCCCAGCATTATACGCTGCGGCAGCTAAAGTCCAGCTTCCTAATCTTTCTTTTGCTTTAATTAAATATTCGGCAGCAACTTTTGTAGATTTTTCTATGTTGTAACGTTCATCAACATTTTTGTTAATTTCTAATCCGTATTCTTTTCCTGTCCCTCTCATAAAATGCCACATTCCGGCTGCTCCAGCAGAAGAAGTTTCGTCAATTAAAGCACTTTCTGCAACAGCTAAATATTTAAAATCATCTGGTAAACCATACTTTTTTAATAAAGGTTCTAAAATAGGAAAGTATTTATGTATTCTTTTTATCAACAACAAGCCATTAGATTGCCAATAGGTGTTTACCAATAACTCTCTGTCCATTCTTTCTTTAATATCTGGCATTTCTAAAGGCACTCTCTCTCCGGCTAAGTTTAAATTCGGAGGAAGCTTTAATGCTTTTATCTTATAGGTGTCACTGGTGTTTTTTTGTTCAGTAATATTTTGTGTGCTAATGGCATTTGTTAACAATATGGTTGTAATTACCAAGGCACTTAATGATAAGATACGCACAGAAGTTTTCATAAGACTAGAAGATTAAAAGTATCTTATAAAAGTATTTAATTAGAATGGTATTAACAAGTTAAAATTTTCTCAATTTCTAAAGAAATTTTCTTTCCTTTTGTTAAAATCATTGCGTGTGTACCTCCTTCAATGGCTATAAAATTGGTAAGGTGTTTTGAAGGGAAAACACTGTCATTTGTGCCATGAATATGAGAAACATTCGAAAGTGTATTCGCTTGTTTCCAATGCAATACCGTATAAATAGCCCAATGTAAGTATTCAGCATTTCTAACAGACATGTATTTTTTATAGGCTTCTATTTTCTTTTGCTGATAATCTCCCAAAAAATAATCTACATAAGAGTCTAAGTTTTCTATAAAGGTAGCAGGAAATAATTTATAGGCTTTTGTAAGCAATGCAAATTTTAGGCGTTTCGGAAATTCTAAATTTGACCTTACACTAGAGATGATGATTGTTTTTTTTGTAACAATGTGTTTACTCATTTCTTGCACGATAAGTCCACCAAATGAAACGCCAATCAATACCGGGTTTTTATGTGTAATCTCCGCACACATTCTTTGTGCATAGTCTTCGATAGTTTCGTCTTTAGAAACCGGGATTTTCCATGCTAAGAAATGACATTCGTAGTTGCTAATAGCTAATTGAATATGCTCAAATATTTTGCTGTTTGCCGCCATGCCAGGAACAAAATAAATGTGCGTTTTAGTCATGTTATGCTATAACTTTGTCATTAACAAAATCAAAACGAACCAATCCATCTTCATCTATGGTTGTTAAGGTAATTTGGTGAATTGTATTTACAAATTCTGGGTTCCATGGTGTTTTTACTTTTACATAATTTTCTGTAAATCCATGAATGAAACCTTCTTTGTTTTCGCTTTCAAACAGTACTTTAGTTGTGTTTCCTAGTTGATGCTCATAAAAAGCTCGACGTTTCTTAACAGACAAGCCGCGTAGCATCTTGCTACGTTTAGCGCGCACTTTTTTAGGAACAACACCTTTCATATCAACGGCTTCAGTATTTGGTCTTTCAGAATAGGTGAAGACATGTAAATACGAAATGTCTTGTTCGTTTAGGTAGTTGTAGGTTTCTAAAAATAGTTCATCAGTTTCTCCAGGAAAACCAACAATTACATCCACACCAATACATGCGTTTGGCATTACTTCTTTAATTTTAGCAACTCTATCTGTATAGGTTTGACGTAAATAACGACGTTTCATCTTTTTTAATAAGACGTCGCTACCAGATTGTAATGGAATGTGAAAATGTGGAACAAACGTATCTGATTTTGAAACAAATTCAATGGTTTCATCTTTTAATAAGTTAGGCTCAATTGAAGAGATGCGCAAACGATGAATGCCAGCAACAGTATCTAATTTTTTCACCAATTCTAAAAAAGTATGTTCGTGTTTCTTATTCCCGAATTCTCCTTTACCATAGTCACCAATATTAACACCTGTCAATACAATTTCTTTAATTCCTTTTTCAGAAATTTCTTTAGCATTCTTCAATACATTTTCTACAGTATCGCTACGTGAAATTCCACGGGCTAATGGAATAGTACAATAGGTACATTTATAATCACAGCCATCTTGTACTTTTAAAAAGGCACGGGTTCGATCTCCAATTGAATAGGCACCAACATACGTATCTGCTTCTTCAATTTCACAGGAGTGTACTTCTCCAATATCGTTTTTAGTTAAATCATTGATATAACTAGTAACGTTAAATTTTTCTGTAGCGCCAAGAACTAAATCTACTCCATCAACATTCGCTAATTCTTCTGGTTTTAATTGGGCATAACAACCAACACCAATTATAAAAGCGTTTTCGTTTTTCTTAATGGCAGATTTTACGATTGATTTGAAACGTTTGTCAGCATTATCTGTAACAGAACAGGTATTAATGACATATATATCTGCCACTGCTTCGAACTCCACACGTTCAAATCCTTCATCTACAAAATTACGAGCTATGGTTGAGGTTTCAGAGAAATTCAACTTACATCCTAAGGTGTAAAAAGCTACTTTTTTATCTGTATTCATTCTAAAATCACATTGTTGAAAAAAGGAAATAAGAAAAATAAATTTTCCGAAATTCAGTATGTTTGTACTACATTAAATTACGAAACTGTGCATAACAGTTTTTCAGGTGCAAATTTACAATATTCTAAATGATATTTGAAACAGAAAGATTAATAGTTAGAAAACTGATTTTAGAAGATTTAGAATCATTTCATGTTATGCAAAGCAATCCGAAAGTAATGCAATTTGCAGATGGAGACGTTAAGTCTTTGGAAGCACATACCATTGAGTTGAATGTATTGATCTCTAAATACACATTGGCAGACAATGATTTTTGGATTTATGCGATTGTTCGAAAATCTGATTCAAAATTTGTAGGGACTGTTGCTTTGGTGAAAGATGGTAAAGAGGATGAAATCGGGTATCGTTTTTTAGAAAGATATTGGGGTAATGGATATGCTACAGAAATTTGTGGAGGTTTAATTGCGTATTGTAAATCAATAGGACTGCAAAAAATAATAGGATATGTTGTTGATAAGAATAGCGTATCTGTGAGAATATTAGAACGATTCAAGTTTAAAAAAGTGACCCAATTTATAGGGAAGGAAAGTCAATTACCAGAATCCAAATACGAAGTATACTTATAAATTGTAGATAGGTTACAAGCACCTTATTAGGTTCCCATTTGTTAAAATGAGTTCTCATTCTAGAAGGTAGATTCAAATACAGCGCCATACTTACCAATTAACTCTAGCGAGAATAGGGAAGTGGTCAGAGAATTTTTCGTCAAAGGTCTTAAACTGATTGATTTTAATTTTTTTACTAGTTAATATGAAATCAATTCGCATAGGGAATGGATAATCAAAGGTTTTTCCAAAGCCTTTACCTGCTTCAACAAATGCATCTTTTTTATGAGCGCTAATTTTATTGTACACCCAAGAATATGCGGTGTTATTAAAATCTCCACATATAATCTTTTTACCTTTCCAATTGGCTTCGTGTGCTAAAAATTGTTCTGTTTGTGCTGCTTGTTTTTTAAAAGTTGATTGTAGACGTCCAAATAATTTTTCAGAAGTTTCTTCACCAAAGTATTCTTTGTTTGGATTGATTTTTAAAGATTCTAAATGGATATTGTAGATTCTAACAGTATCCTGATTTTTAAGGATGTCTGCAAAAATGATATTGTTGGCACTTTGTTTAAAATTAAAAGAACCCGCATTGATAATTTTATATTTAGAAAAGATGGCTAGTCCAAATTTATTTTTCTTGCTTTTGGTTTTTATGTATCTATGTGGGTATGAGAATTTAATTTTTGGAGATTGATAAAATTCTTGTAAAACTAAAATGTCAGGCGATTTTTGCTTAATGAAATCAAAAGTTTTTTGAGCTAATTCAGCATCTTCATTCCACTTGTAATGATTAAACATACGAACATTATAGCTCATTACTTTAATATCATCATTTAATAGTATTTTCTTTTCAGAAAATTGATAAAATGAAGAAGAAACAACCCAACCAATTGTGAGAACCAAGCCAGATATGACAAACTGTTTTTTCAATTTTAGTATCCAATAAATTAAAAATAGGGTATTTACGATGATTAAAAATGGTACCGCTAAACTAACCAAAGAGATTTGTGGAATTGTTTTAGGAGAAATATAGGGCACAATATAAGATAGCAATAGCAATGTAGCTAAGACGGAATTGATTAAAAATATTAATTTATCTAAAAGGGATAACTTTTTCATGAATTATTTTCCTTGCTTAAACAGAAAGTCTTTTTCGTCTTTAGACAATGTATCGTAACCAGATTTACTAATCTTATCTAAAATGACATTAATTTTCTGCTGCTTATATGTTGTGTTTGCCTCTCTCTTCGATTTCGATTTCGATTTCGATTTTTTTGATTTGTAAACGGTTTTCAAAGGCCTCTTTTTAGAAGCGAAAAAACCAGCAATTTTATCCCATATGTTTATCTCAGTTTTGCGTGCTTGATTTACATATAAGAATCCGAATATAGCGCCACCCAAATGGGCAAGATGTCCCCCAGCATTATTCCCGGAAAGTTGTAGTACATCTAAAAAAATATAAAATGAAGCTATATGCCATAATTTTACAGCACCTATAAGTCTTAGTTTTACTTGATAGTTTGGCATGTAGGTGGCAATTCCAATGATAATTGCTGAGACACCTGCAGAAGCACCAACTAAAGGTACTCTTTGGTTCGATAAAAAGGGCAAGTAACTATAACCTAATATAAATACAAAACCTCCTACTAAAGTTCCCAATAGAAAGAAAGTCAATAATTGTTTCTGGGTGAAATATTGTATAAATAAGTTTCCAAAATAATACAACACGATGGAGTTGAAAAGAATGTGTAAAAAGTCAGCATGAAGAAAACCATACGAGATGATTGTCCATGGTTTGGTTATAAAAAAATCAAAATCTGAATTTAACGAGAACCATTGAATGATTATATTTAATTCATATGGTTTGCTAAAAACAGCAAGAAGTGATGTAAAGGCAAAAATACCAATATGTATATAGATCAATTTCTCTACAATATTGGCTTGTCTAAAACGGTTTTGTACTGTGTTGATAAAGCTCATTAGTGTGTTCTAAATTGATTTTTTCTCCAATACCAGGCAATGATTCCTCCTGTAAGTGCACCACCCACATGGGCGAAATGAGCTACGTTAACTCCAAAAACTGATGTCCCCCCTGTAAAGCCTGAAATTATTTCATAAGCTAGAATTAATGGTATGAAATATTTTGCAGAAATAGGAATTGGTAAAAATATCAAAGACATTTTTGCATTTGGAAAAGATATTCCGAAAGCAGTTATTAATCCCATAATAGCTCCAGATGCCCCAGTGCTACTTTTCATGAAAATAGAATTGAATTTGTTCAAGCTCTGATTTCCAATTGTATCTTCCCATCTTAAATCGTATTTACCTTGATTGAGTATGGATAAAATTTCAGATTTAACAAAATTTGCATTTGTTAATTCACCAATAATGGCATTAAATTGATAATAATCAATTACTAAGGGCAATATTACTGCGCCAAGGCCAGAAGAAAAGTAGAAAAACAAAAACTTATTGCGTCCCCACATTTGTTCTAGTGGTGTTCCAAACATCCACAATCCAAACATATTCATTATAATATGTAAGTAAAATGTAGGATGGTGCATAAACATATGCGTAAAAACTTGCCAAACTCCAAAATTTTCATTTTCAGGAAACCAAATTGCGAACATATTATAAATTTCATCTCCAAATGCTTGAGTAGCAACAAAAAAGATGGCATTAATGATAATTAGGTGTTTAACTGTGTCTGTAATTCTTCCCATATTAATAACTATTAAAAATACTGTCTATTTCTTTAATTGTTAATGTTTTAAATGTAGCTTTCCCAAACGGAGAAATAGTAGGTTCTTTACACGAAAATAGATCGTGTACTAAACTCTCTTGCTCTTTACTTGATAAAACGGTTCCGGTTTTTATGGCCAACGATTTTGCAAATGATTTTGCCATAACGTCAAAGTGGCTAAAACTGGTTTCTGGTACTTCTAATTTCATGTCGTCTAGCAACTGTTCTAAAATCAATGAAATTTGACTTTCTGTAATGGAAGTCGGAATGCCTTTTACAACAATGGCTTCATTTGTAATAGATTCAAATAAAAACCCCGTGTTTTCTAAATCGGCTTTCATAGAATGTATCATTTCTGTATCTGTTTTTGAAAATGAAATGTGTACGGGAAATAATAATTGTTGGCTCATTGCTTCATGAACGGTAATACTTTCTAAAAATTCTTCATACAGTACACGTTGATGTGCTAATGATTGATGTATTAAAACCATTCCAGATTTTATAGAGCTCAACAAGTACTTTTTCTGAATTTGAAAGGTTTTTCCAGTTTCAGTTTCTTGTTCTTGATAAAAAAGCTGCTCTTGTTGTGGTGCCTCAATGGGTGCTACCGTTGTATCTAAGCTTTCCCAATTCTGCGTTTCTTTTTGATAAGAACTTGTAGTAGGTTGATAGTTTTGTTGTTCTGTTTTAAATGGATTAAAATTAGGGTCCACAGTTATTTTTGGTGTAGAAGTCGCGCTCTTACTAGTAAACTGATAAGGAGTGTCTAAGGTGTTATCTCTATTAAAGTCTAATACTGGAGCCACATTGTATTGACCTAAACTATGTTTTACGGTTGCTCTTAAAATGGCATAAATGGCCTTTTCGTTATCGAATTTTATTTCTGTTTTTGTTGGGTGAATATTAATATCAATACTACTAGGTGGTACTGTTAGGTATAAAAAATAAGATGGATGGTATCCATTTTCTAACAAACCTTCAAACGCACTTACCACAGCGTGATTCAAATACGAACTTTTAATAAAGCGATCGTTAACAAAGAAGAACTGTTCTCCTCGTTTTTTTTTGGAAAACTCCGGTTTCGCAACAAAACCATTGATAGCAATTAAATCAGTCGTTTCATCAATAGGAACTAGTTTTTCGTTCATCTTAGTTCCAAAAATAGCAACTACTCTTTTTCTTAAGTTACTTTCTCGAAGGTTATAAACTTCGTTGCCATTGTGATGTAATAAAAAAGCAATATCTGGATGCGCCAAAGATACACGTTGAAATTCATCAATAATATGGCGGGTTTCAATGGTGTCAGATTTTAAAAAATTTCGTCTTGCAGGAATGTTGAAAAATAAATTCTTAACAGCTATGCTGGTTCCTTTACTCGTAGAAATAATATCTTGTGCTATTATTTTACTTCCTTCAATTTTAATTTGAGTACCAAGTTCGTCATTGTCTTGCTTTGTTCTCAGTTCAACATGTGCTATAGCAGCAATAGAAGCCAAGGCTTCTCCACGAAACCCCTTAGTGCTTAAGTTAAATAAATCATGCGCATCTTTAATTTTAGAAGTTGCATGGCGTTCAAAGGATAATCGAGCATCTGTATTGCTCATTCCTTTACCATTATCAATTACTTGAATTAAAGATTTACCTGCGTCTTTTAGTAGCAGTTTTATTGAGGTTGCACCTGCATCAATTGCATTTTCAAGTAATTCTTTTACTACAGATGCGGGTCTTTGTACAACTTCTCCTGCAGCAATTTGATTTGCCACATGATCAGGTAAGAGTTGAATAATATCTGACATGTATTATTTTAAAAAGATAGATAAATCAAAATCGATGACATATAAAAATAGGAGTGTTAAGACAACAACAATAGCGACTATTGTTTTGTTAACTCCTTTTCCTCTAGATTGTTTCAATTCGTCCCAAGCCGTAACAAATTTCTTTTTTAGATTTTTGTTTTTACCTGTTGTAGATCTAAAGTCGTCAAACTTATGCTTAATTTCATAAGGGTTTCCTTCACCTTTATAAAATCTAGGTTTGTAATCGAATGTTTTATTTGTACGGTTTAAAAATCCCATAATTTTTGAAAGTGAATTAATATTATTGGTTTACTAACAAAAATCAAACCAATTGAATCAACTAAGTCAAATTTACAGAATAAAAAAGAAGTGGTCAAGAAATGTTAAAAAGTATCTTGTTAAAACTGTCTTAATGCTGCCATTTTAACTGCTGCAACAGCACATTCAATTCCTTTGTTACCAAATTGACCGCCAGAACGATCTATAGACTGCTGTTTGGTATTGTCTGTAAGTACACAAAAGATTACAGGAATATCATATTTGATATTCAAGTCTACAATTCCTTGAGTAACTCCATCACAGACAAAATCGAAATGTTTGGTTTCTCCTTGTATTACATTTCCGATAGCAATAATTGCATCTACGTTACAAGATTCAATCATTTTTTTACAACCATAGACCAATTCAAAACTACCGGGAACATCCCAAGAAACAATATTAGTTTCTTCTGCTCCACAGTCAATTAAGGTTTTAATAGCGCCTTTTTGTAGGTTTCGAGTAATTTCTGGATTCCATTCAGAAACAACAATCCCAAATCGAAAAGGTTTCGCATTTGGGATAGTTGCTTTATCGTAATAAGATAAATTTGTTGTAGCCATAATGTAGCTTAGTTTTTTGCAGCAAACTCAGCACTGCTAATATATTGATCGATATTTCCTCCTTGGGAAGAAGCAGGATAGTCAGATTTTATCTTTTTAAACAATGTCAATGCCTTGCTAAACTCTTTTAATTCCATTGCCGTAATTCCTGCTTTGTATAAGAATAATGGCGTAGAGTATTGATTTGCTTTTTTGTTAGCAGCATCTTCATAATATTTTAAGGCATCTTTTGGTTGATTGATGTCAGCAAAAGCATCTCCAACTGCTCCAATAGCAGTAGGGCCTAATAGTTCATCGTTAGAAGAAAATTTACTTAAATATTCTATCGCTTTATCGTATTGTTTTAATTTTAAATAAGAGATTCCAGCATAATAGTTGGCTAAATTCCCAGCATCAGTACCACCAAATGTGCTTGCAATGTCTGTAAACCCGTATTTTCCATCGGCTCCGTCTAAACCTAAGTTTAATAAGGAGTCTACACCTACAGAAACTGTATTTGCTTCGTTAAAGTGTTTTCTAGGAAATGCTAATTCGTTGGCTGCTTCTTTTTCGGTTGGCTCAATAATGTATTTATTGTATCCTAAATATCCTAAAATAACAACTGCAACTAATACTAAACCATAGAATAATGGTTTACTATTTTTTTCAATCCACTGCTCAGATCTTGATGCTGTTTCGTCTAAAGTGTTAAAAACTTCAGCGGTTGTGCTTTTGTCTTGAACTGTTTCTTGTTTATTCTCTGTTGATTTTGATGCTTTTTTCTTGTATGTTGCCATTTCGCTAAAAAATTAGTAGGCGCAAAAATAGTTTTTTTAATTGGATTTTAAAAATGGATAATTCGCTAAATTTTCAATAATTTGCAATTTCTTACATCTGACAAACGATATCTATGTATTTGCAAAAAATTTCTTTAGTAAATTTTAAAAATATTATTTCACAAACATTTGATTTTCAAGAGAAAATAAATTGTTTTGTAGGGAATAATGGCGTTGGGAAAACAAATATTTTAGATGCAATTTATTATTTGTCTTTCACAAAAAGTTACTTTAATCCGGTTGCATTGCAAAATATTAGACATGGAGAGGAGTTTTTTATGATAGAAGGTAGCTATATTTTAGAAAATAGAGAAGAAAAAATCGTGTGTAGCCTAAAAAAAGGGCAGAAAAAAGTCCTTAAAAGAAATGACAAAGCATACAGTAAATTTTCTGAACATATTGGACAATTACCACTTGTTATAATTTCTCCCGCTGATAGAGATTTAATTGTAGATGGAAGTGAGACCAGAAGAAAGTTTATTGATGGCGTTATTTCTCAACAAGACAAGGAATACTTGCAACGATTAATTCAGTATAATAAAGTCATAAGTCAACGCAATGCGTTGTTAAAGTATTTTGCGGCCAATAGAACCTTTGATGCACTGAACTTAAAGATCTATGACGATCAAATGATTTCTTTAGGAACGAGTATTTATGCTAAGAGAAAATCGTTTTTAGAAAAATTTACACCTATCTTTAATAAAAAGTATCAAACCATTTCAGAAGATAAAGAATCCGTTGATTTGGTGTATAAAAGTCAATTGCATACCATGTCTTTTGAAGAATTGTTAAAGAACAACTTAGATAAGGACAAAATTTTACAGTATACGTCTGTCGGAATTCATAAAGACGACTTAAGTTTTGATATTGGAGCATACCCGATTAAAAAGTTTGGCTCTCAAGGGCAGCAGAAGTCGTATTTGATTGCGTTAAAATTGGCGCAGTTTCAATTTATTAAGGAGCAATCTAATGTGGTGCCAATTTTATTATTAGATGATGTTTTTGATAAGCTGGATGAGCACCGAGTTTCTCAGATTATAGAATTGGTGAACAAAGATGAGTTTGGACAAATATTTATCACAGACACGCATGCAGAACGCACAGAGAATGTAATAAAACAAAGTAATAAACCCTACCAGATATTTAAGTTGTAGTATGTGGAAATGTGGAGACGTGAAAAAGTTTAAAAGTTGAAGTGTTATTAAGTAAAAAGTATATTTTACCAAATACCAAATACCAAATACCAAATACCAAATATTTAAAGATGTCAAAAAGAGAAAAAGAATCCCTTTCAATGAAAGATTTAATGGGGTCTTTTATAAAAGAGAACAACTTGTCTAAAGGAATGCAGAAGCTTGAAATTGAAGAGGTTTGGGCAAAATTAATGGGGCAGGGAGTTGTGTCTTATACAGAAAAGATACAGTTACAGAATAAAACATTGGTCGTTTCTTTATCGTCTTCAGTGTTGCGAGAGGAATTGAGTTATGGTAAAGAGAAGATTATGAAAATGATGAATGAAGAACTAGGAGAGCAATTGATTAGTAAAGTGATGTTGGTGTAATGAAGAAAATCTATTGTGTAATATGTATTCTCTTTGGTGTTGGTTGGGTTTATCAGAACGCTAATTTGTACTACCTATATAATTATACAGAACTACTATTTGCTTTTAGGCTTCCTTCGTGGGTTTTGTATTTTGAATCAATTCTAGGGCTATTGATAATTTATTTCGGAATTAGACTTTGTAAAAATAAATACGCATTAAAAAAGACTTTTTTAATTATTTTAACCCTAGTTGTAACTGGGATTCTGATTGAGTTTATTTCGGTAGCATAAAATTATTGAAAATTAAGAACAATAAAAAAGCTCGTTGCAATTGCAACGAGCTTTTTATAGTTAAGCGTTTTTATAGGGTAATCAATCCTTAAAACATATCTCTTCCTGAAAAGTGAAAAGCGCCTTCAATAGCAGCATTTTCATCAGAATCAGAACCATGTACTGCATTTTCTCCAATAGAAGTAGCATATAACTTTCTGATTGTTCCTTCAGCAGCTTCAGCTGGATTTGTAGCGCCAATAAGAGCTCTAAAATCTTCAACTGCGTTGTCCTTTTCTAAGATGGCAGCAACAATTGCTCCACGTGTCATGAATTCAACTAACTCTCCAAAAAATGGACGCTCGTTATGTACAGCGTAAAATGCTTCAGCGTCTGCTTTGGTCATTTGAGTTAATTTCAAAGCTACAATTCTAAATCCTGCAGCGTTAATTTTTTCTAAGATTGCTCCGATATGTCCGTTTTCAACGCCATCAGGCTTAATCATTGTAAATGTTCTATTTGTTGCCATTTCTAACCTTTAAAATTTTGTGCAAAAATACAGTTTTATATGGTAACTGCAAGTTAATTATAACTTTGTATGTGTTCTTGCTGTAATTTATTACCTATACCGCGCATTTGCATCGTTATTTTTTTCGCTTTAAAATCGAATTTTAAGATTCCAAAACTCAGTTTAGAAACAACTTTTCCAATTCTTTCTGGATTTTCTTCTCCTTTAAAACCAGTAAAAGAATGTGTTAATCCGCTTGAGGTAAAATCAACTAAAGGAAAAGGTAGCCCTTTAATATTTGTTGATGAAAATTCAGAAATATGCCGATCTCCAGAGATTAATAACACCCCAGTTGCCTTTGAATCTTTAATTAATTTTTTTAGCCTATCAGCTTCGTGCGGGAAAGTTCCCCAAGATTCGTAACCATGTTTGTAAGATATAAACTGAATACTACTAACAATCACATTAAAATCTGCGTTAGAGTTTTTTAATTCATTTGTTAACCAATTCCATTGTTGCTTTCCCAATATAGTGCCTTCACCATAAGTATTAGGTTGGTATCTTTTTGTTGAATCTGATGCTTTCGTTAAGCCAGTTCTAAAATAACGTGTATCTAAAACAATCACTTTAATGCTTCCTTGTGTTGTTTTGTATAGTTTGGAAGTATAAACTCCTTCTTGATTTCTTCTCGGGTCATTTTTAGGAACTTTTAAAAAATCTAAAAATTGCTGTTGACTTTCTTTTTTTTTATGAAATTCTTCTCCACCATCATTTAATCCATAATCATGATCATCCCAAGTCGCTAAAACATCCACAGAATTCACAAATTCTTGATATCCTTTTTGCTTCCATTGTGTTTGATAATCTGTTCTTAATTTTGGCATGCTATCCGTATCTGAATACACATTGTCTCCTCCCCAAATCCAAACTTTTGGGTTGTTTTTTGTGATCTCTGGCCATAAAATATTTTCTACATATTGTTTGTTACAGGAACCAAAAGAAATTACAAATTCTTCATTTCTTTGAGTGCAACTAAAGCAACTGAAAATAAGAAATAGTAGTGCTAGTTTTTTCATGTTTTTAACACAAATGTAGTATTAATTTCATTATGATTTATGTTATTAAATTGTATATTCGCAACTTATGGAGAATGGACAATTAAGTAAGTTGAAAACGTTTTTATCAACGCCTAAAAACATTGTAATAATACCACATAGAAATCCGGATGGAGACGCTATGGGGTCTACATTGGCGTTGTGCCAATATTTTAATTCTAAGAAACATTCAGCAACCGTTGTAGCCCCAAATGAATACCCAGAATTTTTACATTGGTTGCCAAATTCTAAGGATGTTCTTTTATTTGATAAGCAAAACAAACAGGCAAAGAGAGCGATAAATAATTCAGAGATTATTTTCTTATTGGATTTTAATGCATTGCACAGGGTTGGAGACGATATGGCAAAAACGTTGGAAGGTTATGAAAATGATTTTGCAATGATAGATCATCATCAACAACCAGACGATGTTGCTACTTATTTATATTCTGACACCTCTATTTGTTCTACGGCTCAGATGGTATATCATTTTTTAGAAATGTTAGACGATACAAAAAGCATCACAAAAGAGATGGCAACGTGTATTTATACAGGGATAATGACAGATACAGGATCATTTAGATTTAGGTCTACAACAAGTACAACACATAAAATTATAGGAGATTTAATAGATAAAGGAGCTGAGAATGATAAAATTCATAATCAGGTATATGATGCAAATTCGTACAATAGATTATTGTTACTAGGACAGGCATTGACCAACTTAAAAGCATTCCCAGAATATAAAACTGCTTTTATCACCTTGTCAGATGAAGAAAAAAAGAAATATGGATATCAAAAAGGAGACACTGAAGGTGTTGTAAATTATGCATTGTCTTTAAAAGACATTATTTTTGCGGCTATTTTTATTGAGGATGTAGAGCAGAAAATTATCAAAATTTCTTTCCGTTCAAAAGGCGATTTCTCGGTAAATCAGTTTGCAAGGAAATATTTTAATGGGGGTGGACATGACAATGCCTCTGGAGGAAAATCAGATTTATCCTTAAAGGAAACGGTTGCTTATTTTACCTCTTTATTGCCAAATTATAAAGTCGAATTACAGCAGTCTTATGAAGAATAGTTTCGTTTTAATAGCATGTGTGTGTGTTCTTTTTTCTTGTGCAGAGCAAGAAGCTAGAAGACCTGTTACACAAAAGACTGCAACAATATTGTCTGAAACAATACAGCAACAAAAAGAACTAATAGAGAACGAAAATAAGTTTATTGAAGATTTCATTGCTAAAGATTCTACTAATACCTACATCACTTCTTCATTTGGGTTTTGGTATTCGTATATCACGAAGAAAGAAAACGGGATGAAATCTCCAATAACAGGCGATGAAGTTGAATTAGAATATAACATTACAGATATAAATAATAAGACAATATATTCTAAAGAAGAGTTAGGTGTCAAGAAGTATACTATTGATAAAGAAGATTTTATTCCAGGATTACAAGATGGTTTAAAGTTGATGAAAGTAGGAGAAACCATACTATTTATAATTCCATCATATAGAGCATTTGGCTTGGTTGGAGATGAAAATAAAATAGGGATCAATCAAACAATAAAAAGTACAGTCACATTAATAAATATTAAACAAAAATGAAAAAAGTAAAAAAAGTTACACTACTTGTATTAGTAACGATCTTCGTTTCGTGTAACCCACAAGGAAATAGTCAAAAATCACTAGAAACTGAAATAGACTCAGTTAGTTATTCTTTGGGATTAAATATGGCGTTGCAGTTAAAAGCAAATTTTAAAAATGTAGAAAAAGATCTTTTTGTTCAAGGGTTTAGAAATGGAATGGACTCTTTGAATTTATTAATTAATGAAAAAGAAATTAGAACTATTTTAAATACATTTTTTAAAAAACAACAACAGGAAAAAATTAATGAACAACAAGCTGCTTCAATTAAACAGCTAGAAGAAAAATTTGGAGCATTCAAGAAGGAAGGTGAAAAGTTTTTAGTGAAAAATAAAACAAAAAAAGGGGTAAAAACAACAGCAAGCGGTTTGCAATATATTGTTTTAAATGAAGGAAAAGGAGATTCACCTGTTGCAACTTCTCAAGTAAAAGTACATTATCATGGTACCCTATTAGATGGTACTGTGTTTGATAGTTCGGTAGAAAAGAAGAGTCCGTATGTTACCTATGCCAACCAAGTTATTAAAGGTTGGGTTGAAGGGTTACAGTTAATGAAGGTTGGGGCTAAATACAAGTTTTTTGTACCACAAGAACTAGGATATGGTGCAACACCAAGAAATGGAGGAGTAATTAAACCCTTTATGACATTAATTTTTGAAGTTGAACTATTGGAAATAATAAAAAAATAAGAAAATAAAACAATTATAATTATGAAATTATTTAAAACCTTTTTTATAGCCGCTCTACTTTTAGTGGCAGCATGTAAACCTGCAAAATATGCAGACCTAGATGAAGGATTATATGCAGATATTGAAACCAATAAAGGAGATATTCTTTGTAAATTATATTTTGAAGATACTCCTTTAACCATTGCTAATTTTGTTTCTTTGGCAGAAGGAACGAACCCAAATGTTTCTGACTCTTTAAAAGGAAGAAAGTTTTATGACGGATTAACTTTTCATAGAGTTATGAGAAATTTCATGATTCAAGGCGGGGATCCTTTGGCAAATGGAACTGGAGGACCAGGATATAAATTTGAAGATGAGTTTCCAACAGATTCTTTAGGTGGATTAAAATATACTCATATTGGAGCTGGTGTTTTATCTATGGCAAATGGAGGACCGGGATCTAATGGAAGCCAGTTTTTTATTACACATAAAGAAACCCCTTGGTTAGATGGTAAACACACTGTTTTTGGAAAAGTAACTTATGGCCAAACTGTAATTGATTCTATAAAAAAAGGAGATATAATAAATCATATTAGATTTATTAGAATTGGTCATAAAGCAACTGGATTTGATGCACCTAAAGTGTTTAAAAAAGAATTGGAAAATTCGATTGCAATGAAACTAATAAAAATAGAAGAAGCAAGAGTAAAGTATCTTGAAGATTCAAAAATATTTCAAGCAGAACAAGGGATTGCTAAAGCCAAAAAAACAGCATCAGGTTTACAAATTTTAACCTTAAAAAAGGGGAATGGTAAAAAGTTTTCCGAATCTAAAGAAACAACAATTCATTATACAATATCCTTGGCTAGTGGTATGCAAATTCAAACTACCCTTGGTAGAAAACCATTTGTGTTTACTTTAAGCAAGCAGCCTATGATTGCAGGTGTCAAAGAAGCACTTTTAAAAATGAGACAAGGTGGGAAAGCACGTTTGTTTATCCCTTATTATTTAGGGTATGGAGAAAACGCTTATGGCCCTTTTCCAGCTAAATCGGATATTGTTTTCGAATTGGAAATTACGAAAGTAGGGAAATAATAGATGTTTGATATTTTAATACAAAAAGACAAACAGTTACTAATCTATTTAAATAGTTTAGGAAGTGAACAATGGGATCCATTTTGGTTGTTTATAACCAATCAATTAAACTGGGCGCCATTGTTTCTTTTAGTCATCTTTCTAATCTTTAAAAATTTTGGATGGAAAAAAGGAGGGTTTTTATTTTTGTTCTTAATTTTTATGGTCGCTTTTTCGGATCAATTCACAAATTTAATACGAGGTGTTTTTGAAAGATTACGACCTAATAATGATACAAGTATCAGTCATGTATTAAGAACCTTAATTACACCTAAGAGTTATAGCTTTACTTCTGGTCATGCTACAACTTCTATGACATTTTCCGTATTTATCTTTTTTTTATTTAAAGAGAAATACAAGTACATAAAATACATCTTTTTATTTCCATTGGTGTTCGCATACAGTAGATTGTATTTAGGAGTCCATTTTCCGATTGATATTTTAACCGGAGCTACAGTTGGTGGAACTTTAGGATTTACATTTTTTAAAATCCATGCTTTGTTACAAAGAAAACTATTTAGTTAGTTTTTTTGTTGTTGTAGTATAAATACTTCGTCGCATTATAATACCCTCTAAGAAGGCTATCCATTTGTTTGGTAACAAGTGGATGGTCTTTTTTTATATCCGTTAAATCTGAACCATTAAAATCGTATAAATTGGCCGAATTGGTAACTGTAGTTAATGTATAATAAAAATCATTTTGCAGTAAACCTAGTGCAGGTTCTCCATTTATCTTTTTGTATAAAAAAGCAAAATCACTTCGAGTAATGGTGTCTAAAGCATTAGAGCCTAACGTGTAATTTGTATACTCAATTTGTGCTAAACTGGCAGCAGTTGGAATGAGATCTACTAATTTTGTAAACTTAGAAATGACTTTGGTTTTCGTAAATTTTGGAGCATGAATAAAAAATGGAACATGATGTACAATAGTTCCCAATGCAGATTCTTCTTTGTCCAAAAACCGAACAGGATTCATCGCTGTATTATGATCTCCAAAGAACAAGAAAATGGTATTGTCATAATATCCAGATTTTTTTGCCCGTTTTAAAAAAGCATCAACATTAAAATCTAAATAGCGCAATGCATTAATTTGAGCTACAGATTTAAACCCAGATTTTTGTAGCAACTCTTTAGATATTTCATTTTCTTTTAATGGCTTGTAACTGTCCTTCTGATCAGGAACCGTAAAAGGCATATGATTAGTTGCCGTTTGAATATAGGCTATAAAAGGTTTTTTTTGTTGGTGTAGTTTCACGAACTCTTTGTCAGATTCTTTAAATAATTCGTAATCATCAATTCCCCAAACATCTGCGCGTTCTTCAACCTCGTAACTTCCTTCTTCAAAGATTTTTAAATTGTTAATGTTCGATTGAAATATTCCGCGAATATTTGCCCAATTGGCGCTTCCACCTAAAAAGTATAATTTTTCATAGCCATCAAACTGATCAAAAATAATACGTTGGTCTATTACCATTGGGTTTCTAGAGGCCGTTTTTATATGGTCTACATCTGGCAAACCAGTAATACTTGCAAAAACAGTAGCAGCAGTTCCGGCCTTATGCACATAGAAGTTGGTAAAGTTGGCACTTTGCATTAATAGGCTGTCCATTTTTGGAGTTGTATTGATGGGGTTGCCATAATAACTCATTGGCGCCGTTCCTAAAGACTCTAACATAACAATAACCACATTGGGTTTTACTGTAATAGAATCTGGTCTTACAACGCTTCTGGTAAAGTTTATGGAATCTGTATCTAAATGTAATTGCTTGGCTACTGAGGGATAGTATTTTTTAGTTTTTTCTATATCAAAACCTGTACTTCTAAAGGCAAAACTGTCGTAGAAATATAAAATAGGATTCAAGGCAAACTGGTTTACAGCTTGGTTTTTGGAAAAGAATGCTTGACTCCAACGTAAAGGGTAGTGCGTAAAACTATTGTAGATTCCGAATGCCAATACAAAAAAGGGAATGATGATAAAAAAAGCTTTTTTCTTTTTAGAAATTGCTACAGTTTCAAAATTGAACTTTCTATAAATAAAGGCATTTAATTTATAGATGATAAAACCCAATACTAATAAACCAAATAAGCCTTTATACACCGGGTAACTTTCAAACAATACCTGTGTAGAAATAGACAGATTACTTAAAAAACGTAAGGAAGCAGCATCTAATCGAATGTTTAAATACTCATAATACCCAAAATCAAAAAGATAAAAAAGGGTGATTATTAGATATATTACGGTAAAATAGATGGTGCTAATTCGCTTGTATACCTTGCCTTTAAAAAAACGCTGATTTACAATAAATAGTAAGAGTGCAATAGGAAAAACTACCAAAACTGCTAGCTTGATGTCAAAACGGATTCCCACCCCAAAAGCTTGCTGAATTTCTGAAGTAGCAACCGAATCTAATTGAGCAAAAAAACTGTAGAAAAGAACTCTAAATAGCAGCGCATAAACGGTAAGCGAAAATATATTTACAAATAGGTATTTGATGTAATTAGGGATTCTTTGGTGCATACAGGTTTTTTAGAAAAGGCAAAGATATTGATTTCTGTAGAATATAAATATAAAAGGTATGTTAAGGTGTTGTTGTAAGTTTATAGCAGTAATAAATTTCGAATGAAAAAGTTTTAACAAACAACAGTGACAGTTACAAATGCAACTGCCAAAGTTTTTGCAATAATATGTGGGATTATTGCTTCATGATCATTCCTGTTTTTTTATGCACCAATTTCTGTCCGATTAAGGCCATTCTTTGGCTTACCCTACCTGTATGATCTGGACCGATATAGAATAGGAAACTTAGAACAGTATCATATTGTGGATGCTTTTTTGAGGTTTCCCAATAAGTACAATTCCATGCTTCACGGCCTGTGTTTTTATAGTTAGAAATGCCTTTAATTCTCGTAGAGTTATGAATAGGGTGTTGACTTAATAAATTCAATGTTTTACGCTTTATTTCGCCAATTGTGGGGATTTTTGTGCCTGGAGTTACTTCCTTTACACTTGGATAGCCATCATCTGGGTTGTCTGTAGTCGATTTTTTAGCAGGGATGTTTTTCCATTGTTGTTGTGTTGTACCAGTTGTATTGTTTGAGTTTTGTGTATAGCTTACGTTTGTAATACAGATAGCAATACATATTAATAGATGTTTCATGAAATGGGATTTTAATTGGTTATAAATTATACGTGAGACTAAATACAGCAAATCGAGGTTGAATAAAATATTGAGATGTACTTGTATAGTTTTGATGAAATGCATCTTGGTTCATAGAAGTGGTGTTCAAAATGTTTGTCAGCCCTATTTTGTATTCCCACTTACTTTTTTTATTTTGATAATTGATACTTGCATCTAAAAATGAATAGGTATTTAGCGTAGTATTTATGGTTGCATATTTGTAAAAGCTAAACTCAGATTTGAAAGAGAAATGATTTAAGAAAATAGCCTCTATATTTACAAAGGGTTTATCAGTCAAATACGTTGTTTCTCCAAAAGCATTGCTATATGTATTGCTCGTTTTTTTGTATCCAATTTCGAAATTTGGCGCTTTTTTAAAATTGGTAAGTACACTTGCTGTATACTCTTGAATAAACGAATTTGAATTGTTTTGGAGTCCATTTACCATATTGTAATAATTGGCTTTCTCTAGATGTGCTTTAAAATTGATGTTGTATCTCTTAAAGGTTTTTCTCCAATCAAAACTTATAGAAATCGTTTCGTCTTTAAGCAACGAATTAATAGGGGTTACAATATTATTTATCTGAGTATATACCGTATTGTTTTTGAGTTCGTTTTTTTTCTTAGTATAATTAATGCCTCCAAAAACAGTTGTATTATTGAACAAGCTAAAACTATAATAGCTGAGTCTATACTTTTCATACACTCCGTTTTCTATAGCACTATTTCCTTTAAAAAGGGAACTGTAATTGTTTAAAATATATCCTTCAGCAATTTTATCAATCGAAGCATAGGCTGCCGTTTTTGCATAAGTAAAACGTAAACTTTCAGATTTTTGAAGCTGAAAGTTAGCATAGAAATTTGGTAATAGCTGAATGTCATTAATTGTTAAAATAGTTCCTAGTTGTTCATTTTTTGTCTGATACTTATGAAGGCTTAACCCAGGGTTTAACATGAATTTCCCCAGCATTACCTTGTATTTTAATCCGAAATACAAGTCCGAAAAATTATAATGAACGTTATTGTTATTAAAAGCAGTATCTGTAAAATTAAAAACGCTTTGATTGTCTAAGGTTTGAAATATTGATGAATCAAATTTGTGACGACTTATAGTATTTCCTAGTGTAAAAATAAGATTGTTCTTGTTATTGATTAGGAAGTAATAATCAAGTTTAGTATCCAATTTATTGGTTTGTATTGTTTTATCTTGATTGATCGTGTAATTTTCTTGGCTTGTATTGTATGGGAATAGGTTAGAAAATGGCAACACAGTAGTAGATGGGGCTACTCCTAAATCAATAAAAGAAGCATTGTAAAAAGGGTTTTCTTTTTCAATAAGATGTTCAAAATTCCCAGATACAATATGAGTTGGATTGATGGTGTAGTAGAAGTTTGCTTTCTGTTTTATAGAAAAAGGATCGGTATTCATTGTTGTATGAATTGTATTTTCTACGGTAGAAAAACGAGTGTTTAAAAAACCAAGTTCAACTTGTTTAGAAATCTTTAAAAACACATCGTAATCAAATTGAAAATTTGCATGTGGTTTATAGGAAGCGCTAAGTTTTGCCAAACCCATTCTATTGTTTTGAAACGTTTTTTTATCTGATTGTGATGTTAACTGATCAATAGAATAATCTGTAGTAGATTTTTCTAAGAAATCTACTTCCGTTTTAGAAAAAATTAAAAAACCATTCAAGCCCCATGTTTTTTTTGGTATATAACTAAAATTTAGAGCTCCAAACTTAGAGTTTATTTGATTGGCTTTGTTATTTTTTAATAAAGACAAGCCTAAACTATTTGAAGACAAATTATAGGAAGTTCCAGATCCTGTTGGCCCTTTATTTAAGCTGCCTGTAAAGTTCATATAGTCATAAAACGTAAAAGGAATCTCGCCAATATTATTAAAGTCTGTTAGTATATTGATACTTTTAGCAGGACTGTAATAAAATAATTTAGGATGTATCAAATAGCTATTATCAAAACCGCTACCAGCAGTTAGTTCTCCAAACCAAAAGTTCTTTTTCCCCTCTTTAAGTTTTAAATTGATCACAATATTATCTTCATTATTGGTCACCGATTTCAATTGACTTATTTCACTAAAATTTTTGAGCACTTCAATTTTTTTTATTGCATCGGATGGAATATTTTCGGAAGCTAATTTTGAATCACCATCAAAAAAGTCTTTTCCTTCTATCATCACTTTCTTTACTTGCTTACCTTCAACTTCAATTTGGCCGTTGGCATTTATTTCCATACCGGGAATTTTCTTGATAATATCTCCCAATTTTTTCTCTGTCCCATTTAAAAATGAAGCAGTATTGTAAACAATCGTATCATTACTGACTTTAATGGGTATTTCATATGCCAAAACAACTTCATCTAAGGTGTTGTTTTCTTCATAGAGCGTATAATCCTTCACGGTGTCTTCGGTAAAAGTGGTTTTATCTATAGTAGCAGTAATTGTTTTAAAGCCAATAAAACTAATCTTTAGTGTATACGCAGTTTCTGGTTTTAGTACTATTTTATATGCGCCTTTAGCATTGGTTACCGAGTACGATTTTAGGGTGCTTGTTTGTGCATTAAAAGCAATAACATTTGCCGATTCTAATACATTTCCAATGCTATCTTTAACAACTCCTGTAAGTTTTATTTCTTGAGATAAACTAGCATACATACCAATAAAGAATACTAGAAAAAAGCACCAAGTGTTTATTCTAATTTTAGGAGTAGAAACCATTGCGTTTTTTGTTTTTATGGGATTAATTAGCATGTCTTTCTCTAATGTCATTTAAGGTTGAAATAAATAATGTATCAAACTTTTTTTGGCTAATTCTTTTTCCTTTTTTAGGCATTTTAGGAACAATGGCATTTGCCTGATTCAACTCGATTTTTGTACAGGTATACACCACATCTTCTGTTTGTACCTCCAAAATTAAACCTGGTAATCCCCAATATTTACCTGGGCCTTGAGAAACGGGAATATCAATTGTATACCAAGCAACTACAGAAGTTGCATTGTTTTCTTTTATTATGGCTTTAAAGCAGGTGTACTTTCCAATCATTTTAACTTCACTAGTTTTTTGCCAATTGATAGCTGTTAATTTGTCACGAATTATAAACTGTTTACCGAAAAACTCTTTTTGATTTATATAGCTTTTTGTTTTTAAATCTTTATAAAAATTCCCTGGGTGATTGATCATCAAAGAAGGACCTTTTGGGTTTGACCTCATTCCAAGTGATGGATTAATATTCGCATCTATAACTTCGGTAAATAAGGAGTTACTCTTATTAAAGTTTAAAGCAAAATTTTTTCTAGATGAGGCATCGTGCCCTGCTTTGAACTTTTCTTGTGAAATTTTTGAGAATTTTTCTGTATTGATTAAAACATGAACTTTCGACTTGGAGGTGTATTGTATGTTGCCTTGTAGATTTTGACCGTTTGTTGGTACTGAAATTAGAAGGAATAAGATCGCGATAATTTGCATTGAATATTTCATAATGTATCTATATATTAAAGTATTTACTTTAGTTATTAATACATCAAAATTGAATAAAAGTTGAATCAAATTCAACTAAAATAGAAGTATACACTACTATTATAGACGTTTGGAAGGGTTTTGTCTATTAAGAAAAATTAGCAGCAATAAATCGCTGGAAATTTTCTTTGTATTTATCTGAAACAGGAATGTATGTAGTGCCAAATACAATACGATTACGTTCTATGGTTGTAATTTTTTTTAGATTGACCATAAAAGAACGATGTACACGCATAAAAGGTTTAGCAGAAAGTTCTTCTTCTAGAGATTTCATGCTTTTTAAGGATAAAATAGGTTTTTCTGAATTTACCGTGTAGAATTTTAAATAGTCTTTTAATCCTTCAATATAAATAAGGTCTTTTAAGTCTATTTTAATTAATTTATAATCAGATTTCACAAAAATATAATCTTCATTATAATTGAGGGGGGCATCAGGTGTTGTCTTGTTAGAAATTTGCTGTTTTGCCTTATTTGCGGAAGAGAAAAACTCAGAATAACTAATAGGTTTTACTAAGTAGTCTATGGCATTTACCTTATAGCTTTCTACAGCAAATTCTTCAAAAGCAGTTGTGAAAATGATTTTAATCCCTTTGTTTATAATCATTTTAGAGAATTCCATTCCCGACAAATTTGGCATTTGGATGTCGGTGAAAATTAAATCGATTTGTTTGTTTTCTAGAACCTCTATGGCAGATATGGCACTACTGCAAGAAGCTTCCAATTTTAAAAATGGCGTAGCAGCTACATAACCTTCTAACAAGGTTAGCGCTAAAGGTTCATCGTCTATCAATATACAAGAAAGCTGTATCATTTAAAATTCAGTGTTAATTTGGCAGTATATAATCCGTCTTTTGCTTCTGTAAGTAACTCAAATTTGTTTGGGTACACTAATTCAAGTCTCTTTTTTAAATTCTTCAATCCAATACCAGAATCGGTTGCTTTTTCCTTTTGTGGAAAAGAGGAATTTGTTACTGTATATTGTAATACATCATCAGCAATGGTTAATTCAATTTTAATACAACTTGACTGCACAGCATCTATGCCATGTTTAAAGGCATTTTCGATAAATGAGATGAGTAGGAGCGGAGCTATTTGAATGGGTTGATTTATAACTGGGAATTTTTTTTCTAATTTAATATTAGAAGAAACCCGTAGTTGCATTAAGTCTATATAGCGTTCTAAAAAATCAATTTCTTTTACTAATGGAACTTTATTAGTTGCGGTATCATGCAATAAATAACGCATCATCTTACTTAAACTGTGAATGGACGTTTTAGCAATATAGGGAGCACTATCTATTAAAGAATAGATATTATTTAAGGTGTTGAAAAGAAAATGTGGCTGAACTTGATATCTCAAGTATTTAATCTCTGCATTCAATTGTGTTTGTTGTACCTGTTGTAAAATCAATTGGTTTTTACTCCATTTTTTATTAATTTTTAGACCTGTACACATCCCAATACTCAAAATCATCGGTAAAATAAGTTGTATAGATGACATAGCACCTGTTCTAACTTCCCGCATTCTCATTCCATTAGGTGTTGTGGGATTAAAAAGATCTAATTTTAAGAGGTATTTTATTAGAAAAAAGGTTCCAATTACCAAGCTAAGATTGATAAGGTAAAAGGTTGTTTTATTTTTTTTATAAAAATAGGAATCAACAAAAAGAATATAATTAAGATAGAAAACAATTAGAATACTACTAGTAGACAGCCAATTTCTATTGATGATATATTGAGAACTTGGAATGTCATCTAAAGAAAGTAAGGGCCATAAAAAGACCAGGAACCAAAAACCAATATGCATTAAAATGCTTAATGTATTTTTGTGAGATATAATTGTGTTTAGATTCATTTTACTTTTCTGGGTATTTTCCTTTTTAACAATGCAGTATCAAAGTTGAATATAATGGTTGGTCTAATAAAATAGAATAGATAAACAAGGTGGTTTTATAGACATTTAAATGGATTTTGTCTATCAAATGTAGTACTATCTTACTCTTTTTACAATAGGATGATCGGAATTCAACTCCAATAAATCCCATTGGTTACCATACAAATCTTTAAACACTGCAACAGTTCCATAAGCTGCTTTTTTGGGTGCTCTAATAAATTCTACCCCATCAGCAATCATTTGGTTATAATCTCGCCAAAAATTATCCGTGTTTAAGAAAAGAAATACTCTACCACCAGTTTGGTTTCCAATAAAGTCTTCTTGAATTGGTTTTGAGGCTTTTGCTAATAAAATTGTGGTTCCTGTAGAGTTAGGAGGGGCCACAACAACCCATCTTTTATCTTGCTCTGGTTGATAAAGGTCTTCAATTAAATCGAAATTTAATTTTTGGGTATAAAAGGCGATGGCTTCGTCGTAATCTCTTACAACTAAGGCAATATGTACAATTGATTGTTTCATTTAATGCTTGTGTTTTCTAACGTTTAACCTCTGTAGAAAATTTCTTTTTCTTTCCCTGTAATTTTAAAAACCAAAGATATTGAATCCTAGAAGATAAAATAAATACCAGTTTTTAGTAATGACACATGTCTTTCTTTTATCATTGCCTTGAGGATTGCTTTAGGTCGTTTCCTAACGCTTCAAAAACCATTTGCTACTGTTTCGTAGAAAAATAATTAATCCAATACTCATAGCACCTAAGAAGAGTGTACTAACTTTTAAAGCTAAAGATGCATTGTCATTCAGGGTATCATTAAAAACAAGCATTATAAGCGCATAGACTATTTTATAGGGTAAAAATAGTACGCTCATAAGTATGGCTAAATATTTGGGATTTGTGTACAACGTTAAGAGTGAGCGTATAATTGGATTGATATGAATTTCTGCAATAGCCAAAAAGAAGATTGCAGTTAGATAATAAATACTGTGATTTTCTGAAGGAAGTTCGGGGATATAAAACAAAATGCAAATTGCTGTAGTAGCAAAGAGAAAACCAATAGTTAATTTGATAAACTGATTGTAATAGGTAAAAGTCCATACAATGGCAGCAATGAAAGATAATGAGAAAACCAAAATGGTATCTAAGCCATCCCAAATGCCATTGGGGATTTTTAAGGTGCTTACTTCAATAATTTTAGATTTAATATCAAATATAGCAAAGCCTATAGTTTCATAGATGCCCCAAAAAGTTCCACTTAGCATACATATAATGAGGATTACAGTGACTCTTTTATTCATTGCCACAGTTGGATGTGTTAATTTTAAAAGTTTTTTCTCTTTTAGAAATAGTGGCAAAATAACTGAAAGCATAAAAAAGATTCCTGCAGTTGCAAATCCTTTTTGGAAGCTAAATTCATAAGCAATATATCCAACGAGTAATGCACTTATAAATGCACCGATATTTGTTGCTATATACAATATAGAGAATGCGGAATCTAATAATTTAGGTTTTGTCAAATAAGATTTCCCATAAAGAGAAAGGATATTTGGCGTATATAAGCCGCCGCCAATAACAATAAAGAACATACCTATGTATAAGACAGATGTTGCTGGTATGCATAAAAAAAATGCGCCTAAAGCTTGTAATATGCCGCCAAGGATAACTGAATTCTTATTTCCTAGGAATAAATCGCCCAATACACCACCAATAATTTGTGAAATAATAATTGTACTTGCAAACAAACCATAGACAGAGATTGCCTCAATATCCGACATGTTTAGAGTTTCTCCAACCATATAGAGAATTAGTATGGCCCTTAATCCATAATATCCACCGCGTTCGAATAATTTTGAGATTGCGTATGTGAATGTGTGTTTGTCGTGCTTTTGCTGAAGTAGCTGCTTTTTTTCAAAGGGTACAAAATTAGATTCCATAGTTTCTTTTTAGTTTCGATGCGAAATTTTTTTGAGCTTTATTTCAGTTCCTTTGAAAATTTCTCTTTCTTTCCTTGTAATGTTCTTCTTTGGTATTTGTTCTTTTTAATCAATAGCAATTCTCCGTATTTTCCGTTTTTAAGACTTGAATCTACGCCATAAATTTTATGATTAAATAATTGAACTACTTCTTTATTAGAACAATGCCCAACAATAATATGCGTTGCATCTAATGAATTTAATATGTTGTTAATCTCAGTGTCTTTTATATTGTCATTAAAATAACCACGATACCAAATCAATCCTTTGCTGCTGTAATAGGTTTTGTAGAAGTCGGTAGCTTTCATTTCTTTTTTACTTCTATTTATAGAAGTTCTCATGGTTGTATTAATAGCGTGCATAGTTTCACTCGTAAAACCAGTTTTATCTATAAATTCTTTAGATACACCACCATGTACAAAATAATCTGTATTAATTTTTATAATGGTTGCTTTAGAGCGAAGCCACCTTCCAAGAACAGTATTTTTCCCATACAATTCGTCATATCCAACATGTAGTAATTTAGAAACAGTTTTGTATTTTTTATGGATATAGCGTAAATCCTTATGCAGCACCATATATTCATGATTTCCTAATAAGAAATGAACTTGACCTCCCTTTTCTTTTGCTTGTTGCTCAAGTTTGTATATCAACAACAAGGTTTCATGCACTTTTGGGCCACGATCAAAAATATCGCCTGCAATAACTAAATGCCCTTTTCCAAATCTCCAGTTTAATTTTTCATCAATCACCTTATTGTTGGTAAGCAATGTAACCGCAAGGTTGTATTGTCCATGAATGTCACTTAATGCAGCAATCTTTTTTACATTTTTATAGGTTGATGGTTCTGGTGTAAACGTCGTTTTGAAAGCATCTAATGAAAGGCTTTTAGTAACAACTTCTCCGTTAATTATTTGTTTATGAACTAGTTTGTGCTGTTTTATAAATATAAAAGGACCCTCATTTAAGGTCGCTAGATCGTACGTTTCTTGGTTGTTTTTCTGACCGAAACTTAGCGTAATTGAAAATAAATAAAGGAATATGATGATGTTTTTTTTAACCATTATGAAGTTCTAACTATTGTAAATCAAGTAATCTTTTTGCAGCATTAAAGGGCGTTGTATTTCCTTTTTCTAATTTTTTTAATTCAATTTCTAGTTGCTTTTGTACGGCTTTATTTTTGTAAAAAGTATCTTTTAATTGTTGTTCTATGGTTGCCTTTAACCAGTATGTATTTTGCTCGTTTCTACGTTTATTAAAGTATGTATTCTTAGTTGTAAGTAATAGATATTCATTTATCAATTTGTCTATTTCTGTAATTCCGTTGTCTTGTAACGCGCTACAAGTAAGAACTTTTGGCTGCCAAGTACTTTCTTTTGGTGGATATAAATGCAAGGCTCTATTAAATGCTGTTTTTGCGATTTTTGCTTTCTGAATATTATCACCATCCGCTTTATTAATAACAATAGCATCTGCCATTTCTATAATTCCACGTTTAATTCCTTGTAATTCATCTCCAGCGCCAGCAATTTTCAAAAGCAAGAAGAAATCTACCATAGAATGTACAGCGGTTTCACTTTGTCCAACACCAACCGTTTCAATAATGATGGTATCAAAACCTGCAGCTTCACACAGAATAATACTCTCACGTGTTTTTTGAGCAACTCCACCTAATGAAGTTCCAGAGGGAGAAGGCCTAATAAATGCATTTACATCCGTAACCAATTCTTCCATTCGAGTTTTATCACCTAAAATACTTCCTTTATTTACAGAGCTACTTGGATCAATTGCCAATACAGCTATTTTTTTTCCTTGCGAAGTCAACTGTTTTCCAAAACTTTCTATAAATGTGCTTTTCCCTACACCAGGAACCCCTGTAATTCCGATTCTTACCGAATTATTAGCATGAGGTAGGCAACGGTTTAGAATTTCAGTAGCTTTTTCTTGATGTTTTGCATTTGTACTCTCAACCAATGTAATGGCTCTACTTAAAAAAGTAATGTCTCCTTTTAAAATTTGAGATACAAATTGATCGATAGAAGGTTGTTTACTCCTGCTCTTTTTTATTTTTTGAGCTGAAGATTTACTGGTCGTTTCTGGTTGAGAAACGCCTTCTTTTTCGTGTAATGCAGATTTTTTTTTACTAGTCATAGTGTGTCTTGACAAAAATAATACTGTAAATTTATAAATAATTTGGATGTATTTTGCAACGGAGCGTAAAAAGGTTCGTCTCTAAGGTAACAATTAACAAATGAATCAAACCAAAGATTTACACAATACCCTCGTAGAAGCTTGTAAAGAAAATGACGCAAGAGCACAAATGCAGTTATATGATCTGTATTGTAAGGCTATGTGCACCATAGCAGCACGATATGTAAAAGACTCTTTTGTTGCAGAAGATATTATGCAAGATTCATTTATAAAAGCATTTCAAAATATAGATACTTTTAAAGGAGAAGTGAGTTTTGGAGCTTGGATCAAAAGAATTGTGATTAATAATAGTTTGGATTGGTTAAAAAAGCAAAAACTAGAATTGGTTTCTATAAATGAAGAGGTGTATGAAAGAGTTGAAGAAACAGAAGATTGGAGTATAGCGCATAGCTTACAAGCAGATTTTATAGCCAATGCAATACAAAGTTTAAAAGAAAAATATAGCGTGGTATTGTCCTTGTATTTATTAGAAGGATATGACCATCAAGAAATAGCACATGTATTAGGAATTACTGAAGTAACTTCTCGAACGCATTTAATGAGAGGAAAAAAGCAATTGCAAGAACTTTTAAAAGAACAACAGTATGTCGAAGGATATTAGAGAGATTATGAAAAATTATAAGAACCAAGAAACTTCTTTATCGGCTAATCACAGAAATAAATTTCAAGACAGATTGCTGCAAGAAGTGCATCATCAGCCTAAGAAAAGAAATTATAGATGGTTGCAAGTTGCTGCATCTGTGGTGTTACTTGTGAGTTTGGTAATAAATTTTTTACCAAAAGAGAAAGATGCGTCACCTCTTGTAACAGAAAGACCAGTTATAACTTTGGGTAATTTGTCTCCAGAATTTAAATCTATAGAAGATTATTATACCAATAGCATCAATTACGAGATCAGTAATTTAGATGTAAACGAAAACAACAAAGAAATTCTAGATGGTTATTTGGCTAAAATTGGCGAACTAACTTCTGAATATAAGTCATTAACTACAGAGCTCAATACAAAAGGAGTTAATGATGAAATCATCAATGCATTGATAAACAATTTGCAATTACGATTACAGTTATTGCAGCGATTAAAAAAACAGTTAAACGATTTAAAAAAATTAAATTCAACACAAAATGAAACTCAAAACGTATAAATGTATTGGATTTTTGATTGCAACGTTTTTTATAAGCGGTTTACAAGCACAAAAATTTGATAAAAAATTCAATGAAACTTTTAAAGTAAATAAAAATGTCTTAGTAGCTATTAATGCTTCCAATGCAGACATCGAAGTATCCACGTGGAACCGGAACGAGGTTTCTATAAAAGCAGTAATAACTGTTGAAGGTTTGTCTAAAAAAGCAGCTCAAGAGTTTTTAAAGAACTGGGAGTTTGAAGCATTAGGGAATAGAAGTAAAGTACAGATCAATGCAAATTCAAATCGCTTTTTGCACTTTGGAGATAACGATTTTAAATTCGATTTTGATTTTGGAGATATCGTGATTCCAGACATTAATTTTGACAATATTAAAATTGAGATTCCAGAATTTGAAATGCCAGACATTAATTTAAATTTTAATGAAATTTGGAAAGAAATAGACGAGTATGATTTTGATAGCGATGATCATGATGGCGCTAAAACCTTTAGATATCAATCTAATGGAAAGCATAAAACGGTAGTTATCAAGTCTAAAAAAGAATGGAAAAAGTTTAAGAATTCTGGTGAGTATGCTAAAATGAAAAAAGAGCTAAAGAGAAGCTTGAAAAAAGCGACGGAGAAGATCAAGAATATTGACATGAAGAAGATTCATGAACAAATCAATAAAGCTGAAGTTCGCATGCAGAAAATCAATAAGAAGAAAATTGAAGCCCAAATAAGAAAAGCGAAGATTCAGTATGAGAAAATTGATAAAGTTAAAATAAAGAGAAGTTTAGCAGCAGCCAAAGCAAGCATTGAACAGTTGAAGCGTAAAATGGAAAAGAGTTATAGAAATGGAGAAAACATTGTAATAATTGAAGATGGAGATGGTAAAAAGAAGGTGAAAATCACTAGAAAAATTACGATTAAAGTTCCAAAGAATGCTACATTCGATTTAAACACGAGACACAGTAAAGTGAAGTTGCCAAAAGGAAAAACTTCTGGCAAGGTTTCTTACGGTACGTTTAATGCAGATGAAATTAATGGAGGAAATTTAAACATTCATTTCGCTCCTGTGATTATTGATGTATTAAAAGGAAGTACAGTAACATTAAATAACATAACCGATGCAACAATTGCATCGGTTATGAATACCAAATTAACCTCTAGTTCATCTAAATTAAGAATTCAAAATTTAGAAAGTAATGTAGAGTTAACAAGCAAGTTTGGCGAATTAGTTATTGACAGGGTGATTTCTAGCCTAAAAGGATTAAAATTAAACCTTAGCTATTCTGATGCCACAATTGATTTTAAAAACTTAAATGAAACGCTTAATATTCTTCAGGCAACCGATGTAAGTTCTAAAAACACAAAGAAAAACTTTAGATTAAATGGTAATTTTTCTTTGAACAATAGTAAAGTAAATATCAAAGGAAAGCAGAGTGAGTTGAAAGTTAAAAAGCAATAAGATATTGACTTTATAAATACTTTCAATTTTAATAAACTTCTAACAAAACCTTATTTTCTCTTTAGGTAAAAGTACTTATCTTTACGATTCTAAAATTGAATTTTCATACATGGAATTATATAAAGATAACCAACTTAAAATATACAATTCACTCTCTAAAAGTAAAGAACTTTTTACACCCGTAACAGAAGGCCGAGTAGGTATGTATGTTTGCGGTCCCACCGTTTATAGTAATGTACATTTAGGAAACGTAAGAACATTCATGTCTTTTGATGTGGTGTTTCGTTATTTATTGCATTTAGGGTATAAAGTTCGTTATGTACGTAATATCACCGATGCTGGGCATTTAGAAAATGATGCTGATGAAGGAGAAGATAGAATTTCTAAAAGAGCACGATTAGAAGAAATTGAGCCGATGGAAGTTGTACAACGATATACGGTAGATTTTCATGAAACGTTGGCCGAATATAATTTCTTACCGCCAAGTATAGAACCAACTGCAACAGGACATATTGTTGAGCAGATAGAAATGATCCATGAAATCATGGCCAAAGGATTGGCCTATGAAGTAAATGGTTCTGTATATTTTGATGTGTTAAAATACAATGAATCTGCACATTATGGAATCCTTTCTGGACGAAAAATGGAAGATGCGATTCACAATTCAAGAGCGTTGGACGGACAATCTGATAAGAGAAATCCACAAGATTTTGCATTGTGGAAAAAAGCAGATGAAAGACACATTATGCGTTGGCCATCTCCTTGGTCAGAAGGTTTTCCTGGTTGGCATCTAGAATGTTCTGTGATGAGTACAAAATACTTAGGCGAACAATTTGATATTCATGGAGGTGGAATGGACTTAAAATTTCCACATCACGAATGTGAAATAGCGCAATCTCATACCTGTAGTGGAAAAACTCCCGTTAATTATTGGATGCATGCAAACATGCTGTTGTTAAACAGTCAGAAAATGGCGAAGTCGACAGGAAACTTTGTTTTGCCAAAAGAAATTATTACTGGAGATAACTCTGTGTTGAGTAAAGCATTTGCTCCGAGTGTAGTGCGTTTCTTTAATATGCAAGCACATTATAGAAGCATTTTAGATTTTGCAAGTGATGCATTGGAAGCTTCAGAAAAAGGGTATTATAAGTTAATGGAAGCGGTGAACTCTTTAGCGAATCTTGAAGCAGGTAAGACCTCTACTTTTGATGTTGCATCTTGGAAGAAGCAATGTTATGCAGCAATGAATGATGACTTTAATACGCCTATTTTAATTGCGCATTTGTTCGAAGCTGTAAAAGTGATCAATCAAATAAAAGAAGATAAAGCAAGTTTAAATTCTGAAGATTTAGAAATATTTGTAGCAACAATTAATGCATTTGTTTTTGATGTATTGGGATTGACAAATGAAACGAAACAAGATAGTTCTGATAAGATCGATGGAGTAGTAGGGTTGTTAATTAAATTACGAAAAGAAGCAAGAGATAATAAAGATTGGGCATTGTCAGACCAAATTAGAGATGAATTGATTGCTTTAGGGATTCAGTTAAAAGACGGTAGAGAAGGAACAACTTTTTCAATTAATTAGATTTGAAAAAGCTATTGACATACCCTTTTATTATATTGGTTCGTTTTTATCAAACAGCCATATCTCCATATACACCATCAACGTGTAGATATACACCAACATGTTCAAGTTATACTGTGGAAGCATTACAGAAACACGGGTTGTTTACGGGTGGATGGTTGTCTGTAAAAAGAATTTTTAGTTGCCACCCCTGGGGAGGACAAGGATATGATCCGGTACCAGAAAAGAAAGAATAAATAGACAGTCACCTCGAGCATTTTCAAAAACAATATATTTGTTTGAAGATAGTAAACGTAGTTTATCGAGAGGTTTTTTTAATTAAATATAAAATAGGGTTCGACTCCGTTCGACCTGACATAAAAATAGAAAGAATGAGTTTTTTATCAATAGTTTGGGATCCATCATTAGGAATCGATTTGGGTTTTTTTGTAATTAGATGGTATAGTTTAATGTTTGTAGCTACATTTATTTTGGGGTTTCGATTGATGAAAAAGATGTTCCTCAATGAAGCGGTTCCTGTTGATAAACTGGATCCATTGTTTATGTATACATTTATTTCGATGTTGGTAGGAATGCGTTTAGGAGATGTGTTTTTTTATAGTTGGGAGTATTATCAAAACCATTTGTTAGAGATTGTTTTACCATTCAAAGAAAATGCAAATTCTTCTGCTTTATTTGGAATGATAAAAGGTTGGGAGTTTACGGGGTACACAGGTTTTGCCAGTCATGGTGCTGCAATTGGAATTATACTAGCCTTGTATTTTTATAGTAGAAAGATCATTAAAAAACCATTCTTATTTATTCTAGATAGAATGGGGATTTTAGTTGCATTGGCAGGCTTTTTTATCCGTTTAGGAAATTTCTTTAATTCAGAAATCTATGGGAAACCTACCGAGACAAACTTTGGAGTAATCTTTAAAAGTGCAGGAGAAACTGTACCAAGACATCCAACGCAATTGTATGAAGCTTTTGGTTATTTAATCCTATTCTTTGTTCTTTGGAGAATGTATTGGAAAACAGAAGCAAAAGAAAAATCTGGTTATTTATTTGGGGTTTTCTTTACCGTTTTATGGTCGTTGAGATTTGTAATAGAATTTTTAAAAGAACCACAGGTTTCTGTTAGGGGAGAAGACTGGTTTTTTAGTCCATTAAATACAGGTCAAGTATTAAGTATTCCACTTGTGATAATTGGTTTGTTTTTCGTTTTTAGAAAAAAATAAATTTTATAGTTTCTGCTTTTGATAAATAATATGTTTTAATTTTTTGCAGTAACTTTTTAAATAGTTAATGTATAAATAAGTGAATACGATATAGCATATAATAAATAGAATTGATAGTTTAAATATCAGCTTTACATTGTTGAAAAAGTAAAAAAGTGTAAATAAATTCACTAAAATAACAAGTAATGTTATAAGAATCAGCACCCTTTTTGATACATCTATTTTGTTTCTATTATATAATAGTTTTCCGTATGTATGTTCAATTACTTTTGTTTCTGACAAAGCATTCTAATTTATGAACTACTACGTGTTTAAGTAATAGGTCCCGTTTTTATTGTTCCTGTAAAATATCAACAGGCATGTGTTAAATACCTGTTGATTTTTTTCCTCTAATTTTGTTTTGATGGGTAGGTTGTTAGATGGTTGTGGTTCTTAAAGACAGTTGAATATAGCTTGGGGGATAAAAAACTACCTGCAACTGTCAGTGCTATAATGCTGCATACCACATGACGTCTCTACTCTTTTTACCAAAATTAAAAGGACTAAATTCTAGACCAAAAAAGAAGCTATAGCGAATCTTCTTATCTTGGTACCTAAATAATAAATCGGTTCGTTCTGTAAGTTGATGTACAGCTCCGACTTTAAGCCAATCATTTACTTTATACGATATTTCTCCATTGCAAGACCAGCTACCTTCTGTATTTGAGAATCGATTAATTACTCCATATGAAACTGTTGTTGTCACTTCAAAATCTCTTAAGAAATTCATATTTGGTGAATACAACCTGTTAAAAGTATAGCCTACACCTAAAGACAATCGTTTATAGGTGTCTTGAAGGTCAGCCTGTTCATATTCAGGAACAATAACCAGGTATCCATAGCTTTTCTGCTTTGTTTGAATCTTCACATTCATAAGAAGGTTCATGGTGCCAGGTTTGTTTGCCTTTTGATCACCTAAAGTCATTAGCCTTGCGTCTTGGTAAACAGATAGACTAATTTGTTCTTGTGAGGTACTTGTTACTTGGGTCAATAATAAAATGAGAAGTATAAGGCGTTTCCCATGTTGTTTTAGTGTTGTCATAATCGGGGGGATTAATGAGTTACTAAGGGGGACATCTAATGTATAACAATATTACGGTTTTACAAAGGGTATAAATACCTGTTTTACAATAAGTTATTATAATTTTTTGTTAATAAAATATATGTAAAACTGGAATTAACATAAATAAATGTTAAGATTACATGTTTAGTAGATTTCATATTGTGAAACGGATAGTTTTAAAAATTTATAATCGTTATAAAAATGATGACGTCGTTTTTCTTTTGAAATTTGAAGCTAATGAGCTTCTAATGTTTTAGAAATAAAAAAGCCCTCACTTTTGTGAGGGCTTTTTTTTGTTTTTTTTATTCTTCTTAAAACTGGTATCGAATCAACATTTCAATAGATCCGTTGTTGTTTACTTGATTGATGTTTGAAGTCGTAAAATCGTATGCTGCTCCGAAACGTACATTGTCCATAATTTCAAATAGTGTAAAAATCGAGTACATTTC
>Ga0209395_1000315_pt1 | contig 72221 bp, 66 predicted proteins | sample GOMGulsemesocosm_3_FD_184635 | JGI IMG/M metagenome (GOLD analysis project Ga0209395, IMG submission 184635) | Methane-oxidizing microbial communities from mesocosms in the Gulf of Mexico - GOM9D Gulf of Mexico (SPAdes) (version 2) | ecosystem: Environmental > Aquatic > Marine > Cold seeps...
AAGACATCACTATTGAAGAGTTAATTGAATTCATTCCGGGTCCAGACTTCCCAACCAGCGGTATCATCAATGGCCGTAAAGGTATTATCGACGGTTACAAAACCGGTCGTGGTAAATTAAAAATTCGTGCAAAAGCGGATATTGAAGTCAATGAAAAAACAGGTCGTGAAACGATCGTTGTTCATGAACTGCCATACCAAGTAAACAAAGCACGTCTAATCGAAAAGATTGCTGAATTTGTAAAAGATAAAAAAATTGAAGGCATCAGTGCCCTACGTGACGAGTCAGATAAAGACGGTATGCGTATGGTTGTTGAAGTGAAACGTGGTGAAGTAGGTGAAGTGGTATTAAATAACCTATACGCACAAACACAGATGCAAGTTTCATTTGGTATCAATGCCGTTGCGCTTGACCACGGTCAGCCAAAACTGTTTAACCTTAAAGAGATGCTTGAAGCATTCGTTCGTCACCGTCGTGAAGTTGTTACACGTCGTACGGTATTCGAACTACGTAAAGCGCGCGACCGTGCTCATCTTCTTGAAGGTCTTGCTATCTCATTAGCAAACATCGAACCAATTATTGAATTGATCCGTAACTCGCCAACACCGGCTGAAGCAAAATTAGGTCTTCAAGCACAGGGATGGGAATTAGGTAATGTAGCAGCCATGCTTGAGGCATCGGGTGTTGATGTTGCACGTCCAGATGGCCTAGCTGTTGAATTTGGTATGCGTGATGATTTGTACTTTATGACTGAAGTACAAGCACAAGCAATCCTAGATATGCGTCTGCATAAGCTAACAGGCCTTGAGCACGAAAAAATCTTAAGCGAATACAAAGAGCTTATTGATGTTATTACTGCGTTACTGTTTATCTTAGAAAACCCAGCACGTCTAATGGAAGTAATTACTGAAGAGCTTGAAGAGATTCGTGCAAACTTTGGTGATAAACGTCGTACAGAAATTACAGCAAGTGAAACTGATCTTTGTATGGAAGATTTAATCACAGAAGAAGATGTTGTGGTAACGCTTTCTCACGAAGGTTACGTTAAATACCAACCATTAACCGATTACGAAGCACAGCGTCGTGGTGGTAAAGGTAAATCTGCAACGTCGATGAAAGATGAAGACTTCATTGAGAAATTATTAGTCGCAAGTACCCATGATACAATTTTATGTTTCTCTACACGTGGTCGTTTGTACTGGCTGAAAACATTCCAATTACCATTAGCTTCTCGTCAAGCGCGTGGTCGTCCGATTGTTAATATCTTGCCGCTTGAAGAGGGCGAACGTATTACTGCGATTCTACCTGTTCGTGATTACGAAGATGATAAGTTTGTATTCATGGCAACCGCTAACGGTACGGTTAAGAAAACAGCACTAAGCGCTTATAGCCGTCCACGTGCAAGTGGTCTGATTGCAATCAACCTAAATGAAGATAACGAGCTAATTGGTGCGCAAATCACTAATGGTGAAAACGAAATCATGATCTTCTCTGACGCTGGTAAAGTAGTACGCTTTAAAGAAGCGGAAGAGATTCCTGCTGTTGATGAAGAAGGTAATGCGATTCTTGATGAGAACGGTCTTCAAGAGATTAAGTTTAAAGGTGTTCGCCCAATGGGTCGTACCGCTACCGGTGTTCGTGGTATTAAACTGAAAGATGGCGAGAAAGTTGTTTCATTAATTATTCCAAATGAAACTGGCCATATCTTAACTACAACGGTTAACGGTTACGGTAAACGTACACCATTAGAAGATTACGCATCGAAGAGTCGTGCAACACAAGGTGTTATCTCAATCAAAGTGAGTGAGCGTAACGGTAAAGTGGTTGGCGCGGTACAGGTTGATGAAAACGATGAGATCATGCTTATCTCTAACAAAGGCACGTTAGTACGTACGCCAGTAACAGGGGTTTCTGTTGTTGGTCGTAATACGCAAGGTGTTACGTTAATCAAAACACGTGACGATGAGCAAATCGTAGCGTTACAACGTATCGAAGAGATAAAAGACTTACCGGTTTACGAGTCTGAAGATGAGGCGACTGAAGTGCAGGGCGAAGAGTCAAGTGCGCAACAGGAAGGTCAAGAAACTGAAGCTCCAGGTAGTGATGAAACTACTGAGTAAATCTTAAATTGTTAATAAATAAGCGGCCTAGGTCGCTTATTTTATTTAAAGCGAATGAGAACAGATAAATGAGTAATATATTTAACTTCTGTGCTGGGCCTGCAATGTTGCCTACCGCTGTTATGCAGCAAGCACAAAGCGAATTTTGTAACTGGCAAGGTTTAGGCGTTTCTGTCATGGAAGTCAGCCACCGTAGCCCTGAATATATCCAAATGGCAGAAACTGCTGAGCAAGACTTACGTGATTTGATGGAAATCCCTGATAACTACAAGGTACTGTTTTGTCACGGTGGTGGTCGTGGTCAGTTTGCTTCTGTACCACTTAACCTATTAGGTGACAAGTTAGACGCTGATTACCTATTAACGGGTCAGTGGTCAAAATTGGCTGTGGTTGAAGCAAAGAAACACGCGCGTATTAGTGAAACTGATATTTTGGTAACTGACGCTAATGGCAAAAAGAGCGTTAAGCCTAGTAGTGACTGGCCAATTAACGCTGGTGCCGCTTATCTGCATTACTGCCCAAATGAAACCATCGAAGGTATTGAAATCTTTGATGTGCCAGAAACGGGTGTTGTACCACTGATTGCTGATATGAGCTCAACGATTCTATCTCGTCCAATGGATGTGTCTAAATTTGGCCTGATTTATGCGGGCGCACAGAAAAATATTGGCCCTTCAGGTCTTTCAATTGTGATTGTACGCGATGATTTGATAGGGCATGCGCGTAAAGCGATTCCGTCAATCTTTGATTACGAAATACAAGCCAAAGCGGACTCGATGTACAATACACCGCCTACCTACGCATGGTACTTAGCGGGTTTAGTCTTTAAATGGCTAAAAGAGCAGGGCGGTTTAGTTGAAGTAGAAAAGAAAAATATAGCTAAAGCAGAGTTACTTTATGGCTTTATTGATAACTCTGATTTTTACGCAAACGATGTTGACTCAAGCGTACGTAGCCGTATGAATGTGCCGTTTACATTAGCGAACGATAGCCTTAATGAAACCTTCCTAAACGAAGCCAAAGAAGCGGGATTATTAACGCTGAAAGGGCATAAGTTAGTCGGTGGCATGCGTGCAAGTATTTATAACGCAATGCCAATTGAAGGTGTACAAGCGTTAGTTGATTTCATGCAGGTATTTGAAAAAAAATACGCATAATACTGAAAGCTGGCAGCGAACAGCTATCAGCTATCTGTTAAAGGAATATAAGATGAGTTGTGATTTTTTAAGTTTGGCAAATGAAGGTGTGCAGAAGTTACACCCTTACCAAGCAGGTAAACCGACCGATGAATTAGAGCGTGAACTGGGCATTACCGATATCGTTAAACTAGCCTCTAATGAAAACCCATTAGGCTTAGCGCAATCAGTTAAAGATGTTTTACAAAATGAACTTGCTGAATTAACACGTTACCCTGATGCTAATGGTTATTACCTGAAAAAAGCGTTAGCTGATAAATACGCGGTAAATATTGATCAAGTGACATTAGGCAATGGTTCAAACGATCTGCTTGAACTGATTGCACGCGCTTTTGTTACAAGCGAGCATGAAGTGATGTTTGCACAGCATGCATTTGTGGTTTACCCGTTGGTAACACAAGCAATTGGTGCAACAGCGGTTGCTGTAGCTGCTAAAGACTTTGGCCATGATTTAGATGCGATGGCAGATGCGATCACAGATAAAACAAAACTTATCTTTATTGCTAACCCTAATAACCCAACGGGGACTTTTTTAGAGCAAGATGCTATTCAAGCCTTTTTGGAAAAAGTGCCAAGTGATGTATTAGTCGTGCTTGATGAAGCGTATTACGAATATGCAACGGTTTCTCGTCGTGGTAATGCCATCGCATGGATCAGCGAATTTCCAAACTTAATCGTTTCTCGTACCTTTTCAAAAGCGTATGGTTTAGCTGGGTTACGTGTTGGTTACTCAATTTCACATCCTGAAATTGCAGATGTTTTAAATCGTGTACGTCAACCTTTTAACTGTAATGCATTAGCATTAAAAGCCGCGACAACGGTATTAAACGATGAAGATTATTTGCAGCAAAGTGTTGCGCTGAATAATGAAGGTATGGAAGATTTGAGTGCTTTCTTTACTGAAAATAACCTTGAATATATCGCTTCGATGGGTAATTTTATTACCGTTGATGTAGGAAAGTCGGGCGACGAGGTTTACCTGGCGCTATTACAACAGGGCGTGATTGTACGACCCATCACAGGTTACGGTTTACCAAACCACCTGCGTATCAGCATCGGCACAAAAATTGAAAATCAGCGTTTTAAACAAGCGTTATCAACTGTATTAAATTTAGAGTAACTGCTCAGGTCGTTGCCATTTAAGACCATTTCTACGTTGAAAAATGCTCATTTAGAAAGTTAAACTGCGCTTTTTCGCCTTGAACTGGACATAAATGGCTTAGCCCAGAACACTTACTATCAGTATTTATAAAACTAAATAATAAAATTTAGAGAGTTAAGATTATGGAACAACTACTATTAAATCCAATCGCTAAAGTCGATGGTGAAATCAACTTACCAGGTTCAAAAAGCCTTTCAAACCGTGCATTATTGTTAGCGGCGCTTGCAAAAGGCACAACCACATTAACTAACCTATTAGACAGTGATGATATTCGTCACATGTTAAACGCACTTAAAAAGTTAGGTGTGAACTACCAGTTATCAACGGATAAAACCAAGTGTGTTGTTGAAGGTATTGGCCGTGCGTTTAATACCTCTGAGCTTGGTGAGTTAGAGTTGTTTTTAGGTAATGCGGGCACGGCAATGCGTCCACTGTGTGCTGCACTTTGTTTAGGCCAAGGTGAGTATGTATTAACCGGTGAGCCTCGCATGTTTGAACGTCCAATTGGCTCGTTAGTAGAAGCACTACAACAAGCCGGTGCTGAAGTGACTTACCTTAAAGATGAAAATTACCCACCATTAAAAATCAAAGGCACAGGCCTTAAAGGCGGTAACATTCAAATTGATGGTAGTGTATCAAGCCAATTCTTAACGGCATTCTTAATGTCTGCACCAATGGCAAGTGAAGATACTACGATCGAAATCGTGGGTGAACTTGTGTCAAAACCTTATATCAAAATCACACTGCAAATCATGTCTGACTTTGGCATTGAAGTGGATAATGAAAATGGTGAGTACCAGAAATTCACTATCAAAGGTGGTCAAACCTATACTGCTGCTGGCAACTACCTAGTAGAAGGCGATGCATCATCAGCTTCTTACTTTTTAGCGGCGGCTGCGATTGGTGGTGGCACCATTAAAGTAACCGGTATTGGCCGAAATTCTGTGCAAGGCGACATTCAATTTGCTGACGCATTAGAGGCAATGGGCGCGAATATTGAGTGGGGCGATGATTATATCAAAGCCAGCAAAGGTGAATTAACAGCGGTTGATATGGATTTTAACCATATTCCTGATGCAGCCATGACTATTGCAGTTGCTGCACTGTTTGCTAAAGGTGTGACACGCATTACTAACGTTTACAACTGGCGTGTTAAAGAAACAGATCGTTTATACGCGATGGCAACAGAGCTACGCAAAGTGGGTGCGTTTGTTGTTGAAGGGCATGACTTTATTGAAGTGACAGCGCCTGATAAAATCAAGCATGCAGAGATTGATACTTACGATGATCACCGTATTGCGATGTGTTTTTCACTGGTTGCATTAAGCGGTACGTCAGTGACCATCAATGATCCAAAATGTACTTCAAAAACATTCCCTGATTACTTTGAAAAATTGGCTTTAGTTAGCCAGTAATCATTTTTGACTTGTTAGTACGATATAAAGCCTTGCAATTGCAGGGCTTTTTATTATTTAATTATAAATTAATGCAATTTCTAGCTTAATGTAAAGCCCCTTGCAATTGTATGGCTTTTTGTTGTCTAATTCGCTCCCAATAATATTGGGCACTTACTTTAAAGAGACTTTAATGAAACTTAATAACAAACAATTTGCAGTGATTGGTTTAGGTCGTTTTGGTATGGCGTTATGCCAGGAGTTAACTTCGCAAGGTGCACAAGTCTTAGCCGTTGATGTGGTTGAAAGTCATGTAAAAAAAGCCGCAGAATTTGTCAGTCATGCGGTGGTTGCCGACTGTAGTGATGAAGAAACGGTGCTTGAATTAAAACTTGATGATTACGATATTGTGATGGTAGCTATTGGTGATGATGTTAATACCAGTATTTTTACTACTTTAGTATTAAAAGAGTCAGGCGTTAAAGCAGTCTGGGTAAAAGCTAAAGACAAGTATCATGCAAAAATACTCAAGAAAATAGGTGCTGATAAGATTATTAGCCCTGAGCGTGATATGGGCATTCGTATTGCGCGTAATATGCTTGATCAACGTATTTTTGATTACTTGCCACTGGGCAGTGGGCTCGCGATAGCAGAGGTTGTTGTGGGTGGGAAGCATTTCGGTGAAATGATCAACCAACACCCATGTTGCCAAAGTGAAGAAACGTCTGTGCTTGCTTATAAGCGTGGGCCGACTTTACATAACCATCCTGATCCCACCACTAAACTTGAAATCGGTGATATCTTAATTGTTGCCGGACAAGAAGATCAAATTATTGAACAGCTGAAAAACTTATGATCTCCTTTTCTAAAAAAAGTGCGGTACTGCACCTTAAAGGAGAAAATGGTAAAAAACGTTGGTCTGAACCACGAGTTATCTTATTAAGTTTTCTGGCTATTTTATTGCCTGGCGCCTTGTTATTAACGCTGCCTATTTTTTCTGTTTCAGGTTTAAGTTTTATTGATGCACTGTTTACCGCAACCTCGGCGATTAGCGTAACGGGTTTAGGTGTGGTTGATACCGGGGAACATTTCACCTTTGCTGGAAAACTACTGTTAATGTTATTAATGCAAATCGGTGGGTTAGGGCAGATGACGCTTTCTGCCATTTTGCTGTATATGTTTGGTTTACGCCTTAGTTTGCGACAACAATCGGTTACTAAAGAGGAACTAGGACAAGGGAGCTCCGTTAATTTACGACGTCTGGTTAAACATATTATTATCTTCTCTTGTGTTGCTGAGTTATGTGGCGCAATATTTTTAGCGTTCCGTTTTGTCCCTGAATTAGGGTTATGGCAAGGCATTTTTAGTGCATTGTTTCATGCCGTTTCCGCCTTTAATAATGCAGGTTTCTCTCTTTTCTCTAATAGCATGATGGATTATTCTGGGGATTCTGTCGTGATCTTGACGATTGCTGCGCTGTTTATTTTTGGTGGTTTAGGGTTCACGGTTATTTCTGACTTACACGGTAATCTGCTGCGTGGTTTTAGGCACCTACAACTACACAGTAAAATAATGCTCATTGCCACGCCTTGTTTATTACTTATCGGTACATTGCTATTTTGGGTTTTAGAGGCAGAAAATCCTAACACATTAGGCGCGTTAAGTAGCTCTGAGCGCTGGTTAGCGGCCTTTTTTCAATCTGCTAGTGCTCGTACTGCGGGTTTTAATAGCGTCGATTTAGGCCAATTTAGCCATCCGGCATTGCTGGTGATGATGGTATTAATGATGATTGGTGCAGGGTCTACCTCTACAGGAGGTGGTATTAAAGTTTCCACTTTTGTGGTTGCAGTGGTCGCTACTTGGGCGTTTCTAAGGCAACGTAATAAGGTGGTTATCTTAAAACGAACGGTACCCTGGAATACGGTGACTAAATGTTTGGCGATTATTGTGGTGAGTTTCTTTGTGTTAATAAATGCCATGTTCTTATTAATGATCACTGAGAAAGCACCCTTTGATCTGGTGATGTTTGAAACCATCTCTGCGTTTGCTACGGTAGGTTTAACTGCTGGGTTAACGGCGGAGCTTTCTGAGCCGGGTAAGCTCATTATGGTGGTGGTGATGATTATCGGGCGTATCGGACCTTTAACACTTGCATATATGTTAGCACGACCTAAGCCGACCCTATTGAAATATCCGGAAGGGCACGTTTTTGCAGGTTAGCTAGAGAATATTACTGGTAGTGAAATAGCAGTGCTACTTATACCAATCGGAATAAATAGCTGATCTATTTAACTAGTTAAAATAGTTTACTTCTTCGTTATAAGTTTCGTAAAGGAAATAACCATTTACGTCAACTTATGCCTTGAATTAAACAACTTTTCCTGCGCAAAAATTAGATCACATACTTGATCCAATTGGTATTAAACGGCACTGCTATTATTAACGTGCTAAATCAGCCAGTTTTTTTGCGGTATTACTGGCAGAAATATTATCATTTTTCCAGTAGTCATGAATAACGGCAATCCATGCTTTTTTGAGTTTATCTTGCACGGCCATATTGTGTGCCCAAGAGGGTACAAGCGTGCTATTTTTTGAGGCGTTGGAAAATGCTTGTGCTGAGCTTTGGCCGTAGGCATCAAGAGATTGTAGGTTAATATCTGTACGTGCCGGAATACTGCCCTTATGTTTGTTATAAGCAATTTGTGTTTCTTTTTGCATTAACAAGTCGGCAAAATCATTTTGAGCGTTTAAACGGTCACTATCTGTTTGTCGGAAAAATGTGAGTGTATCGGCTGCAAAGCTGTATTCACCCTTGTGTGTTGGCGTTAGCCAGAATAGGTAATCTTTCTGTGCAACTTGGTCTGCTTCATCAAACTCTCCTTTTACCCAGTCACCCATGATCTGTATTGCTGCTCGCCCATTAATAATATCAGCTGTGGCAAGGTTCCATTCTCGGCCGACATGATCTTCACTGCAGTAAGGTTTTAAACGTTTGAATGTTTCTAAGGCGTTAATTGTTGCTGAGCTAGCAAGTGCAGTGGTATCAAGCTGACTAAATGCTTTATTGTAATGTGTCGCGCCACCAGTGCCGAGTAACACCGCTTCAAACATAGTGGCAACTATCCAAGGCACCTCACTGTGCGCAATAGGTGTAATGCCCATCGCTTGTATCTTGTCGCATAACGCAAAAAAATCATCCCATGTTTTAGGGGCCGTTTTCTGATTAGCGTTTTTCATGATTTGGCTGTTACACCACATCACATTCACACAAGCGACACCAAGTGGAACTGCGACATAGTGGCCATCTGCTTGCATCTGCTTATCTAATACCCCGGGGAGAATATTTCGCCACTGTTGCTTGCTTGCTATTGGATCTAAATTGGCAAATAGATCTCGGCCTGTCCAGTTGTGAATTTTAACGCCACCAATGGCAACCGCGGTAGGTAATTTATTAGCTTGTACTGCTTTTTCTAACATACCAGGCACATCTTTACCGCTGTGTTCATCGGACCAATGATGATCAATCTTATTGAGTCGCTTTTTGATATCTGCAACCGCGCGGAAACCACTGGCTGCAAACCAGCCATGTAAAACTTCGATATCGCCTAATTTAAATTTCCCGACAACGCCAGTTAACTCATGTGCGCGACTATCAAGTTGTTCTAGCGCACGCCTCGCTTGCTTTAACGCTGAATTACTTGATTGACTCATACTATTTATCTGTTCAACGGACTCGGACATTAAACCACTTGCTTCACTTTGCTCGCGCGTTGCATCAGCAATATGTTGAACAAGTCCAACCATGCTTTCCATATGTGTGCCAATTGTCAGCATCTGCTCACGTGCTTGTTCAGCGTGCTCTGCACTGCCTGAAATACGTTCAGAGGTATCACTCATTGATTGCACTACATTTTTTGTCTCTTGTGTAGAAGTTTCGATACGTTGGGTTATCTCTAAGGTGGCGCCTGCACTACGCTCTGCAAGTTTACGGACTTCATCAGCAACAACGGCAAAACCGCGACCCTGTTCGCCTGCTCGTGCAGCCTCAATCGCTGCATTGAGGGCTAATAAGTTGGTTTGGTTGGCGATATCCTGTATCACACCAACAATGCTACCAATCTCCTGTGAGTGTTGATTCAAACTATTCATCGTTTTACCTAGTTGGACGAATGAGTTGTTCATTTGAGCTATTTCATTAGCAACATTTTGTACTGTATCTGCACTGACATCGGAGAGAGCATGGGTTTGTTCAACGTTTTTATTTACGTCAGTGGCATTTTCGGCGATGTTATTAATGCTAACGGTGATCTGCTCAACGGTTGCAGCTGATGTAGCCGCATGTTCTGACTGGATTTGGCTGTCATTTACTAACTGGCCTGTCACCCCCGTTAACTCTCGTAATCCCAAAGACAAGCCTTGCATATCATGCTGTATAGCACGAAACGTGTGTTGTAAATTATTGCTGAATAGGTTGAATGCATGTGCAATAGCGCCTAATTCATCTTTACTGGTGATATCTATACGTGAACTTAAATCACTGCCTTGCTCGGCTATTTTTGTTATTTGAATGGATAATTGCTTTAGGGGGCGTAACAAATAATTGATTAAGAAGATAAGCAACAGGGTTGCTATAGGCAGAGTGAGCAATAGTGTGACTAACAGAGAGTAACCGCCTTGCAACATAAAGCTTGCGATTAACACTGCCATTAAGTTTAATGTGAAGCAGAGTAATATGATTCGTTGCTTAATAGACATGAAGCTCTCCATTAGGACGATGAGTTAAAGTATCGTTCAGCTCATCATTATTATCGTATTTAAAAAGTCATTTTTTAGACATTTAGTCCCTGTTAAAAATACACTGACGATTTTCTGAGCAGATATGTGTAAAGTTTCTTAGAAAAGTGTTGATAAGCAACGCTATTCACTTTCTTTCCTTGATGAAATATATGAGGGTTGCTAGAGTGCATGCTTATACTATTTTTAGCGCTGTTGGATAAAATTCATGTTTAAAATGCTTCGAGGAATGTTCTCTAACGATCTATCGATCGATTTAGGAACCGCAAATACACTTATTTATGTAAAAGACCAAGGTATCGTATTAGACGAGCCTTCAGTTGTTGCTATTCGTTTAGACAAAAATGGTGCAGGTAAAAGTGTTGCCGCCGTAGGCCATGCAGCAAAACAGATGTTAGGTAAAACTCCTGGTAACATTCAAGCGATTCGTCCGATGAAAGATGGCGTAATTGCAGACTTCTATATTACTGAAAAAATGTTACAGCACTTTATTAAACAAGTGCATAACAACAGCGTATTACGCCCAAGCCCACGTGTTTTAGTTTGTGTACCGTGTGGTTCAACACAAGTTGAACGTCGTGCTATTCGTGAATCAGCTCAAGGTGCTGGTGCACGTGATGTATTTCTTATCGACGAGCCAATGGCTGCTGCAATCGGTGCGGGTATGCCGGTTTCTGAAGCAAAAGGTTCAATGGTTGTTGATATCGGTGGTGGTACAACAGAGGTTGCTGTTATCTCGCTTAATGGTGTGGTTTATTCAGCATCAGTGCGTATCGGTGGTGATAAATTTGATGAAGCGATCATCAACTATGTACGTCGTAATTATGGCTGTACGATTGGTGAAATTACTGCAGAGCGCATTAAGAAAAGTATCGCAATTGCGCACCCAATCAACGAAGTTAAAGAGATTGAAGTACGCGGTGTAAATGTCGCTGAAGGTGTACCGCGTAGCTTTACACTAAACAGTAATGAAATTTTAGAAGCACTACAAGAACCATTAAGTGGCATCGTATCTGCTGTGATGTTAGCACTTGAGAAAACGCCACCAGAGCTTGCTGCTGATATTGCTGAGCAAGGAATGGTACTAACAGGTGGTGGTGCACTGCTGTGCGAACTAGATCGATTACTTTCAGATGAGTCTGGCATTCCGGTGATTGTTGCTGATGATCCACTGACTTGTGTGGCTCGTGGTGGTGGTATGGCATTAGAGATGATTGATACCCATGGTGGTGATCTTTTTAACGCCGATTAATTTTACTTAACAATTGAAACTCAATAATGAAACCTATATTTCTTCGCGGTCCCTCATTTTTATTAAGGCTATCCATCGTGATAGCCTTTTCGGTTCTTCTGTTTTTAGCAGATAGCCAATTTAACCTATTTGCTTCATCGCGGCTCTATCTCAACTCTTTAGTGAGCCCGATTCAATATGTTGCCGATGCACCGCAAAAGCTATCTATTGCTATCTCAGAAAACCTGTTAACAAGGCAGGCCCTTAAAGAGCGTAATCAACAGTTAGAGAAAGATAATCTGTTTCTAAAAGCAGATCGTCTGTTATTAACGCAACTACAAAACGAAAATAAACAGTTACGTGAGTTACTTAACTCTCAACGTAATTTTAGTTATAAACGCATGATCACCGAGGTGATGAGTTTGCGCTCAGACCCTTTTACACACCAATTATTGATTGATAAAGGAGCATCCGATGGTGTTTACCTAGGGCAACCGGTTATCAATGAACAAGGCGTAGTAGGTCAGGTTTCTCAGGTCGGAAGCACGACAAGTCGAGTTTTGCTTATCGTAGATGCAAGCCACGGTATTCCGGTACGAGTACAACGTAATGATATCGTTGCTATCGTGCATGGTAGTGGTGCGTGGAATAAACTTAATTTACCCTTCGTACAAAGTAATGCAGATCTTAAAGAGGGCGACCTTCTTGTTACCTCTGGTTTAGGTGGACGTTTCCCAGCTGGTTATCCGGTAGCTAAAATAAGCCGCTTTAACTATCAAAAAGGCGCATTATATGCGGATGTTACAGCGACACCGGTAGCTTTGCTCGATAGAAGTCGTTACCTATTATTATTGTGGAACGATCACCAATTTACAGAATCTGAGCTATCGCTTGACCTGGAGAGCGAAGATGTCATTGCTAAATAGCTACCGTGTTATCTACTGCACTTTTTTATTAGGTTTGACTGGAGCTATTTATCCTCTGCCTATATTCTTGAATGCATTTAGGCCTGATTGGATGGTACTTATTATCTTCTATTGGGTATTAGCACTGCCACACCGTATCAGTGTTATGCATGGTTTTGTTTTAGGGCTGCTATTGGATCTATTATTAGGTTCAACGCTGGGCATGCACGCGCTACTTTTCTCTTTGTTAGCTTATTTTGTAAGTATTGGGTATCAACGTATTCGTTACTTTACGCTGGTACAAACAACACTTTTAGTTGGTTTTTTAATTCTGATTACTAAACTTTCTTTATATTGGCTTGCTTCGAGCTTGCAAGAAATTGTTTTACACAAACACTATTTTTGGTCGATATTTACCTCAATGTTAATTTGGCCATGGTTCTTCTTTTTTATGCGTTACCTACGTCAACGCTTTAAGGTTTCATAGAGTGACAAATGTAACAATCGCACCGAGTATCTATCTTTCCTCAAATTCACCTCGACGAGCGGAACTATTAGCACAAATTGGCGTCTTATTCACTCGTGTGAAAGCCGATATTGAAGAGTGTTTACAAGACGGGGAGTCAGCAGCACAATATGTAAGCCGTTTAGCAGAGCAAAAAGCACAAGCTGGATTTTTAAATAGCCCTCAAGATAGACCAGTATTAGGCGCAGATACAATTGTTGTCTGTGACCAGCATATTTTAGAGAAACCACGTGATCAGCTTCATGCATTTGAGATGATGTTAAAACTTTCAGGTTCAACGCATCAAGTCTTTACGGCTGTATCTGTTGTTAATAAACATAAGACAAAAACGATTTTAGTTAAGACCGCAGTTACTTTTAAAAAATTATCAAAACAAGAGATAAGTAATTATTGGCAGACTGGAGAACCAGCGGATAAAGCGGGCGGTTATGGAATTCAAGGTATCGGTGGAAAGTTTGTGACCAATATTAGTGGTAGTTACAGTGCTGTGGTGGGGCTACCCCTCTATGAAACAGATCAGTTAATCAAAGAATTTATGAAGGAATCGCCTTATGTCGGTTGAGTTATTAATGAACATTACTCCTACTGAATCACGCGTTGCGCTGATTGAGGGGGGCATATTACAAGAGTTACATATCGAGCGTTTAGCGACCAAAGGCATTGTTGGTAATGTTTACAAAGGTAAAGTTTGTCGTGTACTACCGGGCATGCAAGCTGCTTTTGTTGATATTGGTTTAGAAAAAGCGGCTTTTTTACACGCATCCGATATTGTGCCACATACCGAGTGTGTTGCGCAGACAGAGAAAGCTCAATTTCAAGTTGCAGATATATCATCATTGGTTCGTCAGGGACAAGATATTATCGTGCAAGTGGTGAAAGATCCGCTAGGCACCAAAGGCGCACGGCTGACAACAGATATTACAGTCCCGTCACGCTACTTAGTGTTTATGCCTGGCAGTGCACATGTTGGTGTTTCACAGCGTATTGAAAGTGAAAAAGAGCGTAATCGCTTAAAAAAGACCACTCAAAAATGTCTCAATGAGCTAGGTGGGTTCATTATTCGTACGGCCGCTGAAGGTGCGCCTGAAGCAGAATTACAGCATGACGCCGCTTTTTTACAACGCGTTTGGGCAAAAGTATTAAAACGTAAAGCGCGCCATAAATCTAAAAACAAACTTTTGTATCAAGATTTAGTATTGCCATACCGTATTTTACGTGACTTTGTTGGCACAAAAATAGACCGAGTGCGTGTTGACTCGAAGCTCACTTTCACTGGCTTGAAAGAGTTTACTCAAGAATTTGTACCAGAGTTAGAAGAAAATATTGAATATTATGAGGGTGAAAGCCCGATATTTGATCTCTTTGATGTTGAAAATGAAGTACAGCGAGCCCTTGAACGCAAGGTTGAGCTTAAGTCAGGCGGTTATCTGATTATCGACCAAACAGAAGCGATGACGACAGTGGATATCAATACTGGTGCATTTGTTGGGCACCGTAATCTAGAAGAGACTATTTTTAATACCAATATTGAAGCAACGCAAGCGATTGCCCGACAGTTACGTCTACGTAATTTGGGTGGCATTATCATTCTTGATTTTATCGATATGAAATCGAATGAACATAAACGTCGCGTATTTACTAGCCTTGAGTTAGCGCTTTCTAAAGATCGCGTGAAAACGCATATCAACGATTTTTCACCACTCGGTTTGATTGAGATGACACGAAAGCGTACTCAAGAGAGTCTTGAGCATATCTTTTGTGGGGAGTGTTCACAGTGTAATGGTCGTGGGTATGTAAAAACGGTTGAAACAGTGTGCTATGAAGTACTACGTGAAGTATTACGTGTAAATCGTGCGTATGACGCAGACCACTTTGTTGTTTATACTTCACCTGCTGTTGCCGAGGCTCTGCAAGGAGATGAGTCACATAGCCTTGGTGAGTTAATACTGTTTATGGCGAAACAGGTGAAAATTCATGCTGAGCCAATGTATGGCCCTGAACAATTTGACGTGGTAATGATGTGATCAATAAATATACAAGATGGATCTGTAGTTGAAACAATTTACCTTTAGGTGGTTAAAACGGTTTTATATTTTAGTTGCCGTAAAGTTAGTTTTACTTGCGGTACTGCTGACCTCTGCACGAATTTTGATCCTTAGCGTTGAAGATTATAAAGAACAAGCTATCGAGTGGTTAACCTCTGAGTATCAAGTTAACGTATCGGTGCAAGATATCTCCGCAGGTATCGATTTTTCAGGCATGGTATTAACACTCAATAATGTTGAACTGTTAGACTCCGATGATCTTCCTTTTGTTCTAAAGCTTGAATACCTTTTCTTACACCTTGATTTTTGGGATTCTGTTGCTGAGCAAAAATTAAACTTTAATCGAATTTCACTGCAAGGTGCAGAGCTCACCGTTAAACCAACAAAAGTAAAAAGCACATCTGAAAAATCCCAGCTTACAATTAACACCTTAAAAGATATTTTTTTAACGCAACTTAAAAAGGTATCTATCAAGAATAGTAAATTACATTTCACTGACCAACTTGGTCTTGAAAAAATAATTATTATTGAACAACTGCGCTGGTTAAATGAGGGAGATAATCACCAAGGTGTTGGTAAAGCAAGTTTCCCCGATGCACTGGGCGAAAACAGTTTAAAATTTGTTGTTGACCTATTTCCTGAAACGAAAAATAAAGCGCTTACTGGGCATCTGTATCTACACGCCGATAACTTAAATGTAACTGATTACCTGATTAAGCAGGTGAATAAAAATGCACAGATGATCGAGGCTGTAGTGGGTTTTGAAGCATGGATGATGTTTTCCAGTGATAGGATAGACAGCATTCAGTTGCAATTAAAACAGAGCCTATTTTCTTGGTCACAACTCAATCGTTATTATAGTTGGAGTTTAAATAGTGGTTCATTGCAAGCTACCAATAGTGATAATGGTTGGTTATTAGATAGTTATGACTTAGATATCACTCGTAATAAAAGCGATTTGGATCTGCTAAGTATTACTGGGCAAGGCAATAAAAAACAGCTCTTAATTGATTTTGATGGTTTAACGATTAAAGATGTTCTCCCTTTTTACCTACTGCATTCGGATCTCACGGCAGAGCAGATAGTCACATTAAGAAAATATGGTTTAGATGCCAATATAGACCAAGTTGGCTTGTCTAAAAATAGCGCGAACGACTTACAATTTAGCTTACAACTCAGTGAATTTAAAAACCGGCCTGTCGGTGGAATTCCGGGGGTTAGCAATGCTCATATAAACCTAGCGGGTGATTTGAAACAGGGGGATGTGAAGATTAAATTAGCCAAACAAAAAATTTATTTTGATGGCCAATTTAGCCGAAGCATGCCGGTCAAGTCTGGCAATGTTGCATTACAGTGGCTACAAACTGAAACGGGGTTAAGGCTGTCCAGCGAACAAACGCTATTAACAACCAATGAGCTTGATACCATTACAGAGTTCTCCATTTTCCTACCTAATAAAAATGCCAAAAATCCGAGTGCTTTTTTAAGCTTATACAGTTATGCATCATTAAATGATGCCAGCAAAGCGCAATATTACTTCCCCATCAAGGCGATGGGCGATAGCGTATTTGCTTACCTTGAGCCAACCCTTAAAAAGGGGCATGTAAAGGGCGCTAAAATCCTTTGGTATGGTGCTTTTAATCATTATCCCTATCTAGAAAATAACGGTATTTTCCAAGCTTGGGTACCACTACGCGATGCACAATATGACTTTTATGGTGATTGGCAAGGAGTAACCGATTTAGATTTAGATCTACTTTTTGAAAATGACTACCTATTGATGAATGCTAAAACTGCCTCACTTGGTGATGTGACTGTCGCTAAATTAACGGGAAAAGTTGATCACCTTAATCCTGAAGGTATTTTAACGATTAAAGCTGATATCAGTGAAGATGCGCAAAAAATAAGTGACTATTTAAAAGCTTCTCCATTAAAAGATAGCGTAGGCAAAGCACTTTCTGTGATTAAGGTCTCTGAGCAACTTTCTGGAAATATCACTTTAACAGTACCCTTTAATCGAAAAACACAGAAAACTAAAACAGTGGGTAAAGTTCTTTTAAAAGAGAATAGCTTAGATATCGAATTAGCGGATAATTTGATAATGCCACTGAAAAAGGTTAATGGTAGTTTTAGTTTCATAAATGGTAACTTAACTGCAACAAATATCAATGCGTCATTGTTTGAACAGCCAATTGATATCGCTTTTACTAGTATTGAAAAGAACAAAAGCTATCAAATTGATGCTTCGGTTAATGGGGTATGGAAATTAGCAAAACTTACTCGCACTCATCCGTTACTTGAGCCAGCAAAGCTTTCTGGCCATTTAGACTGGTCAGGTAAGGTTAACTTTATTCATCAGAATGCTGGTGGTTATCAATTTGATGTAGACCTCGAGTCAGATACTCTGGGCATAAGAAGTAAATTACCTAAGCCACTTTATAAAAATTCTTTAAAATCTTGGCCAACTAAAATTAATGTTGCTGGTAGTGAAAACAGTAGTCGACTGCAGGTGACCATCAAAGATAAATTAGCTTTTGATGGTTTACTTAAGTATGAAAATGGTAAGCAGTCTATCCCCTATTTCACCCTGAATATTGGTCAATCAAATATAGGCCCTGTTGATAAAACCAAGCAGCGAATAAATGTTAATTTAGAAAATTTAACACTACTAGACTGGTATGAGCATTGGTTAAACGAACAAGATAACTTAATCGCTAGAGATCGGTTATTCACAGAAGACGGTACGTTACAAGAGTTTGATGAGCTTATAGGTGAAAACAGTGATGAGCCATCAATGTTCTCCTTAGATGAAATAAATGTAGATGTGAAACATCTTAATCTGTTGAATCAACCATTAACCATCTTTCGTGCTAAAGCACGGCAGAAAGATGGACGCTGGGAAGCTGATATTCTCTCTGATAAATTACAAACAAGAGTTGAATATCGTCCAGGTATTCCTGAACGTTTTGATGTTGAAGTTAAAAAAGTAAACTTTCAGGAATTAGACTTGTCTCTTATTGAAAGTAAGCAGTCAGCTAGCGTACCAAAAACACCAAGCGATAATTTACGTAAAGATTACCCTGAAGTGTTTGTAAACTGTGAAACATGTATCTACAAAGATATCGACCTCTCGCCACTAAGTTTGCATATTTTTCCAACTAGAAAACGTCTTGATATTGATTATATAAAAATTGGTAGTGGCAGTGAATTCACTACTATTTCTGGTTTTTGGAATCAACGCATTACCAATATTATTTTTGATACAGAGGGAGATAGAGAAAATAGCTTAGTAAAACGTTTTGGGTTCTCTAGCCCTGTTTACCATAGAAAAGCACAAATGAGCGGTGCATTTAACTGGATGGGCGCACCATGGCAAGCAAATTTTGACTCATTAAATGGTGCCTTTTCGGCGGAATTAACAGATGGAGCTATCACTGAGGTCAGTGATAATGGAGCCAGATTGTTAAGTGTGTTCAGTTTAGATGGCATTCGTCGTTCCTTGAACCTTGAGTTTGACAACGTATTTGCTAAGGGCTTTAGCTTTGATGAAATGACCTTTTCTGGCAATATCAATGATGGTGTACTCAGTAACGATGACTTTTATTTAGATGGTTCGGCAGGTAAAATTGTTGGTACTGGTCTGGTTGATTTGCCAAATCAAGATACCAACTATCAATTCAGTTATAGCCCTGCTGTCACATCAAGTTTACCCGTGTTAGCCGCCTTTGCTATTAACCCTTTAACGGGAGCTGCAGTATTGATGTTAACAAAAATATTAGAGCCAGTCGTAGATACTATTATCCGTGTTGATTTTACCGTGAAGGGAGATTTAACAAACCCAGAGGTTAAGTTAATAACCAGACAACGGGGTAAAATTAAACTGGAAAATAGTGATGTATTGCAGGAAATGAGTGAGCAGCAGCAAGAGTTACAGGGACCTAGAAATGAAAACTAACCTTTCGGTGATTCAACTTGTTAGTAGTGCTTGTGCACAGAAAAATCTAACTACAATCAGCCAACTCTTGAAGCAACTTTCACCTCAGAAAGACCAACTGGTATTGTTACCGGAAAATGCATTATGTTTTGCTAATAGAGAACGTTATTTACAGTTAGCAGAAACATTAGGAGAAGGGCCTTATCAGAGGCAGCTTGCGTTGCTAGCAAAACAACATAGCTGTTATTTAATCTGTGGTAGTTTTCCTATTCAAAGTGAGATTAACGATAAAATACATACAACAAGCTTGGTGTTTTCGCCTGCAGGAAGATTAATTTCCCACTATCATAAAATTCATCTTTTTGATGCCGAAGTTGCTGACAAGCAAGGGGTTTATAAAGAATCTGATACCTTTATTGCTGGACAGTCATTACAAACCTTTGATTGGAAAACGGAGTTGGGTATTTATAAGGTAGGGCTCGCAATCTGTTATGATTTACGTTTCCCTGGGCTGTTTCAAGCGTTACGTCAGCAGGGAGCTGATATTTTACTACTACCAGCAGCATTCACTCAAGTCACTGGAAAGGCGCATTGGTTGCCGTTGTTACAAACACGTGCAATAGAGAATCAATGTTACCTGCTTGCCGCTAATCAAGGTGGTACGCATGAGTGTGGACGCCAAACCTACGGCCACTCAATGGTGATATCCCCATGGGGAGAGGTCTTACAAGCGCTTGATATTGGAAAATGTTTTGCCACTGCACCATTTTCTAAAAACAAATTAAACGAGTTACGCACTAGTATGCCCATATTGGCACATAATAAATTCAGCTGTGTTTTAAAAAATTAAAGGAAAAAAGTATGTCTTTTGAACAGGTTTGTGAACGTTTTTTAGCGCCTGCCCAGTTATCTATTTCAGATTTACAGTCACAACTGGGGCGTTTAAATACACCGCAGGTTGATTATGCTGATTTTTATTTTCAATCTAGCCGTCATGAGTCTTGGGTATTAGAGGATGGAATCGTAAAAGATGGTAGTTATAATATTGATAAAGGTGTTGGAATACGCGCAGTCTCCGGTGAGAAAACCGGTTTTGCTTATGCTGATCAAATATCAAAAAAATCGTTAACTGATGCGGCTAATGCCGCGCGGAGCATCGTAAAAAGTGGCCAAGAAAAACAGATTAAGTTAATAACGCCTAGCGAAGCAAAACTTGTTTATGGTGATTCTGATCCGTTAAATAGTTTACCTCAAGATAAAAAAATATCGCTTTTAAAAGAGGTTGATCTGTTTACTCGTGCGCTTGATCCTGCTGTATGTGAAGTAACAGTTTCTCTAAACGCCGTATATGAGGAAATTCTAGTGGCTGCCACTGACGGTACGTTAGCGACAGATATCCGTCCGTTAGTACGTTTTAGTTGTTCTGTATTAATTGAGAAAAATGGTAAACGAGAGCACGGTAGTGCGGGAGGTGGTGGCCGTTTTGATCTTGATTACTTTACTGATACAACAGAAGGTGAAAACAAAGCATTCTCTTATGCGCGCGCGGCTGTACGTCAAGCATTAATTAATATTGATGCTATTGATGCGCCAGCTGGCTCTATGCCGGTTATTATCGGCGCTGGTTGGCCTGGTGTTTTATTACATGAAGCAGTTGGTCATGGTTTAGAAGGTGACTTTAATCGTAAAGGCTCTTCTGCTTACAGCGGTAAAATTGGTGAGCAGGTTGCTTCTAAACACTGCACTATTATCGATGATGGAACAATTAAAGATCGCCGAGGCTCTATTAATATCGATGATGAAGGCACGGCTGGTCAACGTAATGTGCTTATTGAAAATGGTATTTTGAAAGGTTATATGCAAGACAAGCTTAATGCGCGCTTAATGGGGGTTGCACCTACGGGTAATGGCCGTCGAGAGTCTTACGCTCATTTACCTTTACCACGTATGACCAATACTTTTATGCTTAATGGTGAACATGAGCACGAAGAGTTAATTGCTAGCGTTAAGAGTGGTATTTATGCACCTAACTTTGGAGGCGGACAGGTTGATATCACTTCAGGCAAGTTTGTATTCTCAGCTTCAGAAGCATACCTGATTGAAAATGGTAAAGTGACGGCCCCAATCAAAGGTGCCACGCTTATTGGTAACGGCTTTGATGCAATGCAACAAATATCTATGGTTGCAAATAATATGAAGCTTGATCCTGGTGTTGGCGTGTGCGGTAAAGAGGGCCAAAGTATCCCGGTGGGGGTCGGTCAACCTTCTGTTAAAATTGATCAATTAACTGTTGGTGGAACAAGCTAATAATGCTTTTTGAACTATGCTTAACCTACAGTAATTAAGCTGATTTTACTTAAGGAGTAGCGCAGATGTCAGATAAGTGGAAAATTTACACCGATTCAAGAAACAAGTGGTGCTGGTATAAAACGGCTAAAAATGGTCAGATGTTAGGGGCTTCCAAGCAAAGCTTTGAAACGGAAGCTGAATGTACTAAAGATGCAAAAGAGAATGGTATGCAAGAGGATTCTGTTCGGGGGTAACATGCTATTCAAAAAAAAAGGACGATTAATCGTCCTTTTTTTTGATTATTATTACTTAAAAAAGCTCAATATCATCATCCTCTTTTGCTAAATCTTGAGTATTTGTATGACGCTGCTCAGTTCTAACTTTAGTTTCCCATTTTGCATCTTTAAATATAAATACATCTAATTTTTCTTTTAATATTTCAGCTAACTTGGACATATCCTCAGAGCTGACTGATTGTATTTGCGAGTTTTCTAATGCGCCACTATTTAGTTCAACCATTGCATCTACAGAGTTTTGCGCGTTATTTGATATTGATTGTTGTAAACTGATGGCGCTGTGTGCCTGCTCTGATTTTTCATTAATAGCATTGATTGAATGGTTAATTTGATTTAATTGCTCATTCGCTTGGTGAGAAAGTCCTAAGGTGTCCTGTGCAGACTCTCGTCCGATTTGCATTACTTGAAAAGCCTCTCCCGTGCTGTGCTGAATTTGGGTAACAATGTCTCGTACCTCTTTAGTTGATTTTGTGGTTCTCTCTGCAAGAGTACGTACCTCGTCGGCTACAACAGCAAAACCTCGGCCATGTTCGCCTGCGCGGGCCGCTTCAATGGCTGCATTCAAAGCAAGTAAGTTTGTCTGATCAGCAATCGAGCTAATTACATCTGTAATTGCGTTGATCTGATCGCTGTCTGTTTTTAATTGGTCAATATGTTTTGAAGCATTTTCTATGTGTAAGGTCAGTTGATTGAGACTATCGGTAGCGCTTTCAGTGCCCTGTTTGGCCGTATTTACTGTAGTTGCTGTCTCTTTTACTTCTGAAAAAATCACCTCGACTTCACTATCAAGTTCATTAGTTGCTGTTGTCATCTCATGCATTGCATTACTCAGTTGGTGACCGTGTGTTTCTTGCATCATCGCTTTTTGAATCATTGAGCTATAGGTATCTTTAAGCTCTTGTGACATAGGCATTAAACGCGAAGAAGATCGATACACATCACTCAATTGCTGTTCAACCTTTTCATTTTGTCTATTTAATTCAATAATAAACTCTTTAAATATGAGCGAATTAGGGTGCTTAAATCTAAATTGCAAATTTACTTTTTCAGTGGATTTTTGACAATATTTTGTAAAATTATCAAAACTTGATAGAGAGGGCTGTACGTGTAGATAAAAAATAGTCAGCGCAATTGCAATGGCAATAAAATCAATAATCAGGAGGCTTAAAAAGGCATTGTCAAAAAGAAAATTATTTAACAGGTGCCCAATCAATAGGAAAATAGCTGGCGTTAAGAGCAGATAAAGGGATTTTTTAATCATAGGGAACCTAATAATTTGAATTTATTTTCCAAATTATAGGTTACTTTGATGTTTTTATGTTTATTCGTAACAGTCTAAACGATAAGTTTGAACTAGATCATAAACAAACGGGTTTTAGGTAGATAAACAGATCCTTTGCCGCCTTTGCTGGTTTTTCAGATTTCTTTTCTTTATTCGCTTGGCGTACCAATTGGCGTAACTTTTGACGCTCTAAACTTGGGTGTAGTTCAAGTAGTTCATTAATTTTATTGTCACCCTGTTCGATTAACTCATCTCTCAGTTTTTCTAAACGCTGTGTTGCATGTGTTAATTGTTGATGTTTATTATTTAATTTATCAATAGATAAACGAATCGCATCACAATCTTCATTACGTAATACTTTGGCGATATATTGAATCTGGCGGCGCAACGCTTCATTTTTATCGCTTATTTTATGCGCAACAGAGATCGCATGAAATAGCAGTTCGCTAGCAGGCACTTGTGCTAACTGCTTTTTACTTAAACCAAGTAATTCGTGGCCAATGACTTTTAGTGCTTCAGCTTCGCGCTTAATTTGTGATTTGCTGATCTCTTCTTCGTCGATTACTTCTACTTTTTTATTCATAATTCTTTTCGTTACAGATTAAAGGGGAGTTAATGGAAGTATACGTGTTATTCTCCCTGTTTCTAAATTTTATTTCTCCTACTGGTATTTGATTATGATTGAACAGAAACAACAACTCGAAGATGCGGTTAATGAAGCACTTGTTATTGCTAAAAAACTAGGTGTTGATCAAGCGGAAGTTGCACTCGGAAAAACATCGGGTAGCTCTGTTAATACACGTTTAGGAGAGGTTGAAAATGTTGAGTTTAACTTAGATGGTGCCATGGGCATTAGTGTTTATATGGATCACTGCAAGGGCAGTGCTTCTACTTCTGATTTAAGCCCTGAGGCAATCGCTTCTACGGTAAAGGCAGCTGTTGATATTGCTAAGTATACAAGCCAAGACAAATTTGCAGGGCTATTAGATAAAGCGTTATTAGAAACTAATCCATTAGACTTAGCGCTCTATTACCCAAGCGAACACAGCACAGATGACCTATTAGAGCTTGCAAAGCAGTGTGAAGATATCGCATTAAATAGCGACAAACGTATTGTTAATTCCGACGGTGCCGCAGTTAATAGCCACTCAAGTCTTCGTGTTTATGGCAACAGTAATGGATTTTTGCACAGTTATGCGAGCAGTCGCCATAGCTTAAGCTGTGTTTTAATTGCACAGCAAGAAGATGAAATGCAACGTGATTATAGCTACACCAGTGCACGAGATATGCATGACCTATTCAGTGCACAGTGGGTTGCTGATGATGCTGTAGAACGTACTGTTTCTCGTTTAGGTGCAACTAAAATAGAAACACAGCAAGCACCGGTATTATTTTCTCCTGAAGTTGCAACTGGATTGTTTGGCCATTTAGTCAGTGCGATAAGCGGTACCAGTATCTATAAAAAATCGACATTCTTATTAGACAGTTTAGACACGCAGGTGTTTCCTAACTGGATGAAAATTTCTGAAAAACCTCATATTATTAAAGGAATTGCCAGCTCTCCTTTTGATCAAGAAGGCGGAAAAACAATTGAGCGCAATATTGTAGATCAGGGAATTTTACAAACATATCTATTAACGGGTTATGCAGCGCGTAAATTAGAGATGCAAAGCACAGGGCATACCGGTGGCATCCATAACTGGTTTGTTGAATCTAATGGTTTGGATTTAGCGGGCTTATTAAAAGAGATGGGCACAGGCTTCTTTGTCACTGAATTGATGGGACAGGGCGTAAACATGGTTACCGGTGATTATTCGCGTGGTGCTTCAGGTTTCTGGGTAGAGAACGGTGTTATCGCTTATCCTGTTCATGAGGTTACCATTGCCGGTAACTTAAAAGATATGTTTATGGGCATAGAGGCTGTTGGCTCTGATGTAGACCCTCGTAGCAGTCTAAAAACAGGATCTATATTAATTAATGAAATGAAAATAGCTGGCGCATAATTAATTTAAAGCGCTATTCCATTTTCTTCGCTAGAACTGACAGCAGGTTATTAACCGTTGTCAGTTTCCTTTTATGCTAGCCATTGTGCATGTAGTTTTTCACTATCCCCTAAGTAAGTTAATAACCACTTCACTGCAGGGGCAAGTGGGCCGTCATTCCATGCTAAACAACAGGGGCTATTTTTATGTGCATTAATCAGGCTCTTCTTAACCAATAAGCCACGTTCAATCAACGGCTGTGCTCGATGAGTTGGCATATATCCAATACCTAATCCAGCAATAAAGCATTGTTCTGCACTGTGCCAGTTTGGTACGACTAAGCGGCGTTGGTTGCTCAGTAGCCATGTTGTCCGCTTCGGTAGTGTTCGTGCGCTGTCCTCCAACCCAATACTTGGAAAGCCAACCAGTTGTTCATCACTGAGCAAACCTGTTTGCGCCGCTAGAGGGTGTTGTGGACTGACAACAAAGTCCCATGAAAGCTCGCCCATTGCACGATAAGCAACGTTGCCTGTAATGGGAATTGCCGCTGTTGCACCTATCGCAATATCTGCACGGCCATCTGCAAGTGCATCCCAAACGCCATTAAAAACTTCCATTGTCAGTAATAACTCAATATCTGGAAATTTTTTATAAAAGTCAGCAACTAATTGATTTACAGAGGACTCATGCACAACATTATCTAGGGCAATAGAGACACTACTTTGCCAACCGTTTGCGACGCGTTGTGTTTGCTGCTTTATTTCTGCCATCTGCTTAAGTAGTGATCTGGCTTGGCTAACAAAGTATTCGCCTGAAGGGGTAAGCTGCACTTTACGGTGCAAACGCTTAAACAGTAAAACCTCTAATTTATCTTCAACGGATTTTACTGTGTAGCTAATCGCACTCGGAACTTTATGTAATTCTTCGGCTGCATTTGAAAAACTACCACGGCGGGCAACGGTATCGATAACGAGAAGATCATGATTGGAAAACATACACATCAACTTTTTTGATAGCAGGGGTTAAAATATACCGTTTTATTGTGGCTTAATGCAAGATTATACTGAGTGAAATTTCTTGGATTGAGTAAACAATGAACAAAGAAAACACTAAAATACCCTATATCTGGTTATCTGGATTAAGCATGTTAGGTTTTCTGGCAACGGATATGTACCTGCCTGCATTTGATATTTTGCGTCAAAGCTTAACAACAACGAGTCAAATGATTGGCTGGTCATTAAGTATATTCCTGCTAGGCATGGCCATAGGGCAGTTAGTTTATGGACCGTTAAGCCAACGCTTTGGTAAAAAGCCTGTATTAATCACTAGTCTGATTATTTTTAGTATTGGTACCATTATTTGTGCAATCACAAGTAGCGTTGAGTTGTTATTAGTGGGACGTTTTGTTCAATCTTTAGGGGCTGCGGGCGCAACGATTATCTGGCAGTCTTTTGTTATCGAAAAATATGATGATAAAACATCACAGCGTATTTTTGCTACCGTGATGCCATTGGTGGCGCTCTCGCCCGCTTTAGCGCCCTTATTGGGCGCGATACTTGAGGTTCAGCTTGGCTGGCAGAGTATCTTTTACTGTTTATTACTGATTGGCATTGCTTGGATTATTCGTAGCAGCTTTATTGAGTTCAGTGATAAAGAAGTACGAGTTGTACAAGCTCAAAAAAAGCAACTTAAAACTTCTGTCTTTAAAAGTTACCTGACCATTTTAAAATCAAAAACATTCAGTGGCAATATGGTCATTTACGCTGCGTGCTCAGCTGCATTTTTTGCATGGTTAACCGGCTCTCCCTTTGCCATGAGTGCAATGGGGTATTCGGGTACCGATATCGGTTTGAGTTATTTACCACAAACCATTGCTTTTATTATCGGTGGATATAGTTGCCGTGCTCTGCTTAACCGACATAGCGTTGACGTGATTTTACCTTGGTTGTTAAAACTATTTATTGGCAGTGTGATTGCTATGTTTGTTGTGGCAATGATGAGCGAGCAAACATCAATTATCCCATTATTGATTCCGATGTGTTTTATGGCAGCTGCCAATGGTGCTATCTACCCGATTGTTGCAAATAATGCGCTGGTCGCTTTCAAAGAAGACAGTGCGTCTGCATCGGGTCTGATGAACTTCTTACAGATGATGTTATGTATGCTAGCAAGCGCGGTGGTATCGTATTTTAGCGACTATGGTGTGATTGCGATGACTGCGGTGATGGTATTTCAAGGAACCTTAGTTATTGTTGGTTATGGTTTGATTAAGAAACAGCGCAAACAGCAAGCATTAGCAGAGGTTGCGCTCTAACCGAGGTTACAATCGATACGCTAGCGTTTTTTTTGATGAATAATAAATGCGCTTTTGTATTCTTGTTGTAATTTAACGAGTAACTGCTGTGCCTGCTTCTCACTATTTAGTGGTCCTAAGCGTAAGCGGTAGTTACTTTTATCCTTAACGGAAGCGTATTCAACCTGATATTTTTTAGAGAGTGATTTCCCTAGTTGCTCGGCTTTATCTGCTTGTGATGTCACTAAATACTGCACATAAAAATATCCATCGATAAAATCATTCTTATGTTCATTTTCATCTTCTGAAAAGTGAATAAGCTTTATTTCTACTTTACCTGTACCTGATTGTATAATATCGAGCTTATCGGCTGCCACATAGGAGAGGTCAATAATTCTGCCCTCGTGAAAAGGCCCTCTATCATTAACGCGTACAATTATCTTTTTATTATTATCAAGATTGGTTACTTCAACATAACTTGGTAAAGGCAGGTTTTTGTGGGCGGCACTCATCGCGTACATATCGTAACGCTCACCGTTAGAGGTGAGGTGACCATGGAACTTATTACCGTACCAAGAAGCATAACCCTGCTCTGAAAATACGGTCACATCTTTAAGCACTTCATAATCGATACCACGTACACGGTAATCTTTATTACCCCCACGTGAATATGGCTCATAACGAGGCACTACATCTTCAATATGAGCCAGCGGAGGGATATTTTTGGCTTGATGATCATCAGCATATTGGTAACGACCTGAGCTGCAGGCGCTTAGTAAAATAATTGCTGATAAACAGCTGAGTCGAGTAATTTGTTTTTTCATTGAATCTCTTAAAGCATTATTACTTGATATTAAAACGTTTATGGGTATTAAAGGACATCAGCACCCCAAAACCGGCAAGTAGTGTCACGATAGAGGTGCCACCATAACTTATCAAAGCAAGTGGTACGCCAACAACCGGTAACAAACCACTTACCATACCAATATTTACAAAAATATAAACGAAGAAGGTGAGAATGATGCTACCTGCCACTAATTTGGTGAATGCATCCTGCGCTTTATTTGCTATCCACAAACCACGACCAATGATAAACAGGTAGATAGTTAATAGTAATAATATACCTACAAACCCAAACTCTTCAGAAAATACTGAGAAGATAAAGTCGGTATGACGCTCGGGCAAAAATTCTAATTGTGATTGAGTCCCTTGTTGCCAGCCTTTTCCCCAAACACCGCCCGATCCAATCGCTATTTTTGATTGGATAATATGATAACCGGCACCGAGAGGATCAGCCTCTGGGTTAAAAAGTGTCATAACACGAGTACGCTGGTAATCATGCATCAAATAAAACCATAAAACAGGTACAAAGGCGAGTATTGCGGCAAGTGCAATACCAATATAGAGCCAAGATATTCCCGATAGAAATAGTACAAATAGCCCTGAGGAAGCAACAAGAATCGAGGTGCCTAGATCAGGTTGCTTTGCGATCAACAGGGTAGGTACAATCACAATCAGCAACGCAATAAATGCTTTGCTTAAGCGAATTGGTAATGTGTATTGACTAATAAAATAGGCAACTGCAAAGGGCATGATCAACTTCATAATTTCAGAAGGTTGAAACTTAGTAAAGCCTAAGTCTAACCAGCGTTGTGCACCTTTACCGGTATGCCCAAAAATGAGTACTGCGACTAGCATAAGTACACAGATAATAAACACTGTGGGTGTCCAGCGTTGGTACACTTCAGGCGGGATTTGTGCCATCACAATCATGGCGCTCATAGCAATCCCAAGGCGGATAAGTTGAGGTACAACCCAATCCGGTGAAACAGAGTGCAAGGTTAATAGGCTTAATACCATTAAACTAAAAATACCTAGCAGTAGCCATGGATCGATATGCAAACGGTAAAAGATACTTTTCTGTGCTTTAGTACTAACCATTTAGAAATCCAATTGTTGTTTTGGTTTTATATTCTCAAAGTATTCATCAAAGAGATCTCGAATAATGGGGGCTGCATTACTACTACCACCCCCTGCATTTTCTAATACAACGGTTGCAACTATTTCAGGTGTTTCATAGGGAGCAAAAGCCACAAACATCGCATTGTCACGCTGATGTTCTTTAAGTTTATCTGCATCGTACTCTTCATCTTCTTTAATACTAATTACCTGTGCAGTTCCCGACTTACCCGCAACGCTATAAGAAGTCTTTGCAAAGGCACGATGCGCAGTCCCTGTTTTTTTACTGGTTACGCCATGCATCGCTTTTAGTGCAATATCCCAATAATGCTCATCATTCAACTTTATGGGCACAGTCATTTTTTTCGGTGGTGTAAATGCTCCTGCTTCCGATACGATAGAGTGCAAAATATGTGGCGTAATAATTTCCCCTTTCCTTGCTAAAATCGCGGTTGCTTGGGTAAGTTGGATAGGTGTAACTGTCCAGTAACCTTGACCTATGCCTACGGAAATAGTATCACCATCGTACCAAGGGGCATTATAACGCGCACGTTTCCACTCTCGAGAAGGCATAATTGCTTTGGTCTCTTCTCCAAGATCAAGGCCACTATATTCACCAAAGCCAAATTGCTTCATGAAGGGATTCATTCTATCGATACCAATTTTATAGGAAGCATCGTAGAAGAAGGTATCACAGCTTTGCTCAATCGCGTGATTAACATCAACTTCTCCATGGCCCCAACGTTTCCAGTCTCGAAAGCGACGCTTACTACCTGGCACAATCCACCAACCAGGATCTTTTATTTTTGTATGCTCGGTAATAACTTTGGTATCTAATGCAAGCAAGGCCATTTGCATTTTGATTGTTGATGCAGGAGGGTAACGGCCTTGAGTGGCACGATTAATTAGTGGTCTATCTCTAGAGTTTAATAGCTCATTATATTTTTTGCTGCTGATGCCCTGTACAAATAAGTTTGGATCATAACTCGGATTAGAAACTAAGCTTAAAACACCACCTGTACGAGTATCCATCACGATCACACTTCCGCGGGTATCTCCGAGCAGGTTTTGAGCTTTGAGTTGCAGTTGAATATCAATATTGAGCTTAATGTCTTTACCTGGAATAGGAGGCGTGAAATTAAGTACGCGAATTACTTTTCCCCAGCTATCTACTTCAACTTGGCGTTGTCCTGGTTGCCCGTGCAATAACTCTTCATAGTATTTTTCAATACCTAGTTTACCAATAAAATTAGTTCCACGATAACGTGCTGTTTCACCTTTTGCTTCAATGCGTTTTAAATCTTTGCTATTAATTTTTGCGATATAACCTAATACATGCGTAAAAGCATCCCCAAACGGGTAATAACGCTTTAGATTAGCTTTAATAGAAAAACCTTTAAATTGGTGTTGGTTAACAGTGAATAAGGCGACTTCTTCTGTTGTTAATTGATCTAGTAAAAGGATGGGACGGTAGGAGCGTGCGTAACGGTTTCTACTATAAAAACGCTCAACCTCTTCATCAGTAAGGTCTAACATATTACGTAGTTTATTAACTTTTTGTCTAAGATTTTTAGTTTTCTTTACAACTACCTGTAGACTATATACTGGCCTATTTTCAGCTAGCACAATACCGTTTCTATCGTAAATAAGACCTCGATTAGGTGGCACTGTTTGCACACTAATTCGGTTGTCGTTAGAACGAGTTTGAAAGCTTTCAAAGGAGCTGACTTGCAGGTAATAAAGGTTGGTAATTAATCCACCGATCGCACAAATAATAGCGATAAAAACCACCAAAGTACGGCGCATAAAAAGAGCTGATTCAGCAGAATGATTGCGGATACTGACACGTTTTCTTGCCACAAATTACTCGCGATGGTAAGGGTGATTTATCGTTAAGGTATAAGCGCGATATAGACCTTCAGCAACAATGATACGTACTAAAGGGTGGGGTAGGGTAAGCGCAGACAGTGACCAGCGTTGTTCTGATTTAGCGATACATTCAGGTGCAAGACCTTCGGGACCACCAATTAACAAGCTAATATTACGTGCGTCTAATTGCCACTTTTTCATTTCGCCCGCCAACTGCTCGGTTGTCCATGGTTTGCCTGTTACCTCAAGGGTTACTATTTTATTACCCTTGGGAATGGCTGCGAGGGTTAATTCACCCTCTTTTTTCAAAATACGTTTTATATCCGCATTTTTGCCACGCTTTCCTGCATTAATTTCGAGCAACTCAAGTTGCATCTCTTTAGGAAAACGTCGGGCATACTCTTGATATCCTTTTTCAACCCAGTCGGGCATTTTTGTGCCCACTGCGATTAACTGAATTTTCATTAAGCAGAGTGTCCCCAAAGCTTTTCAAGGTCATAAAATTGGCGTGTTTCATCTTGCATTACGTGTAATACAACATTGCCCAGGTCAACTAGTACCCACTCACTGCCTTCTAAACCTTCAACACCAATGGGTGCATCACCAGCACGTTTCGCTTCTAGTGCAGTTTGTTCTGCAATTGAACGTACGTGGCGTTTTGAGTTACCGGTACAAATAATCATCGTATCTGTTACATCAGAAGTATCTGATACATCAATGATAGTAATCTCTTTGGCTTTCATATCTTCGATTTGTGTTATCACAAATGCTTTTAATTCTTGGTCTAACAAAGGAGTATCCTTTTTAAATAAAACTGCTAATAGCGAACTATATCACGTTCATTACCTCTATTACCATTTTTGATATTAAATTCACCATTTTAATAACTAGCGACTAACTAACTCAATATTCATTCGTTTTGAACAAGGGAATTATGTTTATGTGAGAAAAATCATAAAAAAAAAAGATCCTTTACTTGCAAAAACGACGCACTTTATTAAACTTCCCGATCTATTGTGGTAAAAAGTGTCTAAAAGTGGATCTTTTATCCAAAATGTATTGAAAAATGTATCAAAAGTACATTCAATTCTCATAATTCAGGGCTTAAGTAGTCATGTTACGTAGTGCAAACGCCATCAACATTGATACCAAAGGAAGGATCGCTATGCCAACACGATATCGTGATGGTTTGCTTGAATCCTGCCAGGGACAATTTGTATGCACTATCGACTTGCAATCCCCCTGTTTATTGCTCTACCCACTTAATGAGTGGTTAGTCATAGAGAAAAAATTAAGTGCTTTATCCAGCACAGATCCAGTAGAGCGCCGCGTGCAACGTTTGATCTTAGGTTATGCAACTGAGACAGAGCTTGATAAAGGCGGGCGTTTATTAATTGCACCCACACTAAGAAAACACGCAAAATTAGAAAAAAAGGTGATGTTGGTTGGGCAATTTAATAAATTTGAATTGTGGGATGAAGATAAGTGGCAAATGCAAGTTGAAGCTGATTTGCTTGAAGGTTTACCAATGGGTGAACAACTAACAGAAAGTTTAAAAGGATTCTCACTGTAATGGCAGAGCATATCACGGTTTTATTAGATGAAGCAGTTAACGGTCTAGCACTCAAAGAAGATGGTATCTATGTAGATGGCACTTTTGGTCGAGGTGGTCACTCTCGTTATATTTTAGAGCGTTTAGGCGAAAATGGTCGTTTGATTGCGATTGACAGGGATCCTCGTGCAATTGCTGTTGGCGAAGCGTTAATGAAAGAAGATCCTCGTTTTACTATTATTCATGGGCCATTTTCTGGTTTAGCTGAGTATGTGAAAGATCTTGATCTGAACGGTAAGATTGATGGCGTATTGCTTGATTTAGGTGTTTCATCGCCACAGTTGGATGACGCTGAACGTGGTTTTAGTTTTATGCGTGACGGCCCATTGGATATGCGTATGGATCCTACCTCTGGCATTAGTGCTGCAGACTGGTTAGCAAAAGCGGATGTTGAAGATATTAGTTGGGTTTTAAAAACATTTGGTGAAGAGAAATTTGCTTATCGCATTGCCCGTGCAATTGTTGCCGATCGTGAAGAAACACCCTTCTTACGCACCTTAGATCTTGCTCAATTGATTGAGCGACTTTGCCCCAAGCGTGAAAAGAAAAAACACCCTGCAACACGCAGTTTCCAAGCTATTCGTATTTACGTTAACAGTGAGCTTGAAGAGATTCATAAAGTATTAGATGGCGCTCTGGATATTATTGCTATTGGTGGTCAACTGTCAGTGATTAGCTTTCACTCGTTAGAAGACAGAATCGTAAAACGTTTTATTCGCAAACAGGAAAAGGGACGTGAGTACCCAGCAGGTTTGCCATTAACAGATGCGCAGATGCAATCAGGGAAAACATTAAAAGCAGTAGGAAAAGCATTAAAACCAAGTGCCCGTGAAGTTGATGATAATCCACGTGCGCGAAGTTCAGTATTACGTGTCGCTAAAAAAATAGCACAACCAGAGAATCACTAATTGAGCCTTTCACGTGACAATCTTCTGTTTCTGATTTTAGCGGATCTGCGTCGCTATTTTTTGGTGGTATTGTTAGGACTTGCACTGTTAATCAGTGCATTTTATAACATCTATATTACCCATGAAACACGAAAGCTTGTGACACAAAAAGACCAATTGGCCCAGCAAAAAGATAACTTAATGATCGAGTGGCAAAATCTGTTACTCGAAGAGCATACGTTAGATGAGCACAGTCGCATAAGACGTATTGCTAAGAAAAAACTTTCGATGGCACAACCAACAAAAAATAACAGTGTATTAGTGGAAATCCCATAAAATGAAACGGACCCCAAATAAACGCAATAGAGCCAAACAAACACAACCACGTAAGGTATATCATGCCTTTTCTTCATGGCGTTTTCTGTTTGTATCAATCTCTGTTGCAGTAATTGCTGTATTGCTTATCAGTCGTCTTGCCTATATTCAGGTTATTGAACCCGAGTATCTTTCTAGAGAAGCTGATAAACGCAGTTTGCGTGTTACAAAATCAGTGACCCATCGTGGCAATATATCTGATCGTAACGGTGAAGAGCTTGCGATAAGTGTGCCAGCTTACGCTATTTGGGTAGATCCTAAAACAGTAAAAGAATCCTACGCCTTTACTGAAGAAGAGTGGCTTGCAAGTGCAGTAGAGAATACGCGTACCGGAAAGATAAAGTATACCAAGAAGAAATTTTTTGAGTCTAAAAAATGGCCTGCACTTGCTGAAGTTTTAGATATTAGACTAGAAAATTTAGTTAAAATTATTAAACGACCTAATGCCCGTTTTGCTTACCTTAAACGCCAAGTGAACGTGCCAATTGTTGATTATATAAAAAAATTAAGATTAGCGGGAATTGCTAATCAACTAGAATCACACCGTTTTTATCCAACCGGTGAAATCAATGCCAATATTATTGGTTTGACAGATCTTGATGCACAGGGCATCGAAGGTATTGAAAAAAGTTACAATAACTTCCTGCAGGGACAAACAGGAAAAAAACGAGTGCGTAAAGATAGGCTCGGTAATGTTATTGATAATATTGAGGTGCTGAAAGAGAAAAAAGCGGCGGGTAATTTGCAACTAAGTATCGATCAACGTATTCAGGCGGTTGCATATAGCCAACTTAAACGTGCAGTAAAAATGAATCAAGCAACGTCGGGCTCAATTGTGGTGTTAGATGTGCATACCGGTGAAATCTACGCGATGGCTAACTACCCATCATTTAACCCAAATGATCGTAGCCAATATCAACCCTATAAACTAAGAAACCGTGCTATCACAGATACCTTTGAGCCTGGCTCTACTGTGAAACCATTAGTGGTTGCAAGTGCACTTGCTTACAAAAAAACTAACGTTGATGAAATCATCAATACTTCGCCTGGGTGGATGTACCTTGGTGGTCGTCGTGTTCGAGATGGAAAAAACTTGGGTAAAATTGATCTGGCTATGATCCTTAAAAAATCCAGTAATATTGGAGTAAGCAAACTAGCGCTACGATTAAAACCTGGGCAGTTACAGCAAACTTTTGCTGACTTCGGGTTAGGTAATGATACCGGCATTGGCCTGATAGGTGAGAGTGTTGGGCGTTTACCAATACGCCATCGCTGGTCTGATTTTGAACTTGCAACCATGTCTTTTGGTTACGGCATTACCGCAACAACGCTACAAATAGCAAAAGCTTATGCCATTTTAGGCAGTGGTGGTAAAGAGTATCCTTTATCGATCTTAAAAATAGAAAAACCAAGCGAAGGTGAGCAGGTTATCCCAAGAAAAATTGCCCTAGAAGTGGTGCATATGATGGAAGGTGTCAGTAAAAAAGGCGGTACTGCGCGCAAAGCTAAAGTAGAAGGTTATCGCATAGCGGGTAAAACCGGTACCTCTCGTAAAGCGGAAGCGGGGGGCTATGGTGACGATTATGTTTCAATCTTTGCTGGTGTTGCACCAGCATCTAACCCTCGATTTTCAATTGTAGTCATGATTAATGAGCCACAGGGTGATAGATATTACGCGGGTGATGTAGCTGCCCCGGTATTTTCATCGGTGATGCAAAGTGCACTGCTATTGAGTCATGTGCGCCCTGATGATGAAAATACTCGTTACACATTACTGGATCAACTAAAAGATGCCCAATAAGATAACTCACCCAGTAACCGAACTATTATCACCTTGGTTGATACTTACTAACCCATTAAATGTTAGTGGTTTGACCCTTGATAGTCGTGAAGTAAAACAGGGTTATCTGTTTGTTGCTTTGCAGGGCGCTATGCTAGATGGGCGAAAATTTATCGCTAATGCGATTAATGCAGGTGCCAGCATCGTTTTATCAGAGACCAAGTTGCAAGTTGAGCATGCTTCACTCTCTGAACAAGATGGTATTACAATCATCCATTTTTATGAGCTACCTAAAATCCTCAGTAAACTGGCCTATCGTTTCTATTTTCCTGAAGAAGATTGCCACCGAGTAGTTGCTATCACTGGCACAAATGGCAAAACAACTATCGCTAGTCTACTAGCCAACAGTTTAACGCTGCTCAATAAAAAAAGTGCACAGATGGGCACTATTGGCAATGGACTGTTTGGTGAGTTAACCAGCAGTTTAAATACTACCTTAGATGCAATTTCAGTCTTTTCATCTCTTAATGATTACCAATGGCAGGGGGCAGAATATACCCTGATGGAAGTTTCATCACATGGTCTTGTGCAGGGGCGAGTAAGTGCATTGCCATTTCATAGTGCCATATTCACTAACTTATCTCGTGATCATCTAGATTACCATGGCACTATGCAAGAGTATGCCGCTGCTAAAAAGATCCTTTTTGAAGAGTTTCCTGTCAATCAACGTATTATTAATTTAGATGACCAAATTGGCCAGAGCTGGCTTGATGATTATAGCGAAGCAATCAGTTATAGCGCAGAAGGGAAAAAAACAGTATCACATCGTTTTGTGACGGTCAAAAATGTTAATTATTTAGCCCGTGGTTTGAATTTTCAGTTTGATTCAAGTTGGGGAAAAGGAGATATTTCCGCACCGTTTTACGGTGACTTTAATGTTGCTAACTTAGCTGCAGTGATCACTCAACTATTAGCCGACAACTTTTCTATTTCAGATATTGAAAGAATTGTTCCATTGTTAAATACCGTAGCGGGCAGAATGGAGCAATATGTTTTCCCGGCGAGCAATACAACTTTTGTTGTTGATTATGCACATACACCCGACGCGTTAGAGAAAGCATTAGTGGCGCTCAAAAAACACACTCAGTCTGGGCGATTAATATGCGTATTTGGCTGTGGTGGTGATAGAGATAAAGGAAAACGCCCTGAAATGGCAAAAGTAGCTGAAGCTTTTGCAGACACAGTCGTTTTAGTTGATGATAACCCCCGCACTGAACCCGCAGAGCAGATAATGAATGATATTTTATGTGGTTTTAAACACCCTGAATCTGTTACCTGCATTAATGATAGAAAAACAGCTATCACTGAGTTATTAAACTCAGCGTTACAAGGTGACCTGATATTAGTGGCGGGTAAAGGCCATGAAGATTACCAAATTATTGGTGAAACACGTATTGATTATAGTGATAGGGTCTTATTAGCCTCGTTACAAATGTTAGAAGAAAAAAAGGCTGATTTATGATTCCATTAACGCTATCAGAGATAGCGATAGCAACATCTGGAAAGCTAATAAACACAGATGAAATACAAATTAGTATCAGTAAAGTCTGTACAGATACTCGAAATATTGAACAAGACTGTCTATTTATTGCCTTGCAGGGAGCAAGTTTTGATGCCCATCAGTTTTTAGCTCAGGCTGAGAAAGCGGGCGCTAAAGCCGTTATCGCACACCAACAAACAGATTCAACACTGCCTACCGTTTTAGTCAAAGATACACGTATTGCGCTGGGTCAGCTTGGTGCTTATGTGAAGTCTAAGTTGGGTCAGCTAAAGTGTGCTGCAATCACCGGTAGTAACGGTAAAACAACCACCAAAGAGATGTTGGCGGCAATATTAACCAACTTTAGCCAATCTGATGAGTCAGTTTTAGCAACGGCAGGTAACTTTAATAACGACATTGGTTTGCCATTAACCTTGCTGCGATTAACGGAAAAAACAAAATTTTCCGTGGTTGAACTGGGAGCAAATCACCTCGGTGAGATAGACTATACCGCCAACTTAGCAAAACCAGATGTGGCGTTGATAAATAACGTGATGCCAGCTCACCTTGAAGGGTTTGGCTCTATTGAAGGTGTTGCCAAAGCTAAAGGGGAGATATGGTCAAGTTTAACTGCCAGCGGTACAGGCGTTGTGAACCTTGATGCAAATTTCTCTGAAACCTATATCAAACAACTTACAAAACAGTCGACTCAAGTATTTACCTTTTCACAAACAGACAGTCGTGCAACGTTGTTTGCTTCACAGATAGTGTTTGATGAATTAGGACGCGCAACATTTAATTTAAACTATCAACAACAATTGCTGTCAGTAACCTTGAACCTTGCCGGCAAGCATAATGTGAGCAATGCATTGGCGGCTGCTAGTATGGCCATTGTTTTAGGTTGTGATTTATCAATAATTAGCCAAGGGTTAAGCGCGTTAAGTGAAGTACCTGGGCGAGTTAATAGTAGCTTAGTTAATGAAAACCTAACCCTAATCGATGATAGTTATAATGCCAATTCTGCTTCTTTAAAAGCGGCTATTGATCTGCTTGTACAGTGTACTGGTGAAACTACATTGATCTTTGCAGATATGGGCGAGCTTGGAAAATACAGTGAGCAGGAACACCGCATTGTTGGTAGTTATGCCGCTGAAAAAGGCGTCAATAACCTGTTAACAGTGGGTACTTTGAGTAAGTTTACTTCTCAATCATTTAATGAGTTGAGCAAAGAGAACGGTTTACACTTTATCGATAAAAATACTTTAAAAGAACATTTAAATACAGTTTTACCACAAATCAGTAATAAGAAAATGACGATTTTAGTTAAAGGCTCTCGTGGCACTAAAATGGAAGAAATTGTTACATTTATTAAGCAACCAAAAATAGGATAACGCCATGATAGTTTGGTTAGCAGAGCTTTTTTCAAGCCAATTTACATTTCTTAATGTATTAACATATTTATCGGTACGTACCGTGATGGCAGTGTTAACAGCACTCGCATTTTCACTTTGGGTAGGCCCGAAATTGATCCATTTTTTACAATCTATGCAAATTGGCCAAATCGTACGAGATGACGGCCCTGAATCTCACTTTAGTAAAGCGGGCACCCCGACAATGGGTGGTATCATGATCCTTGCTGCGATCACGCTTTCAACTCTGCTTTGGACACGTTTAGACAACCATTATGTGTGGATCGTACTATTTACAACCATCGCGTTTGGTGCCATTGGTTTTATGGATGATTACCTTAAAGTGGTGCGTAAGCATCCCGATGGCCTGATTGCACGCTGGAAATATTTTTGGCAATCAGTAACGGCCATTGTCTTGGCAATTGTTTTAATGTTGACGGCATCAAGGCCTGATGAATTAACCTTTGTTGTGCCTTTCTTTAAAGAGTATATGCCCTACCTTGGTTGGTTATTTATCCCACTTGTTTACTTTACCGTTGTAGGTAGTAGTAATGCAGTAAACTTAACCGATGGCTTAGATGGTTTAGCAATTATGCCAACGGTAATGGTAGCTGCCGCCTTTGCGTTAATTGCTTATTTAACAAGCCACGTAAATTATGCTCACTATTTATACATTCCCTATATCCCTAAAGCGAGTGAGCTAGTGGTTATTTGTGGCACCATCGTAGGTGCAGGTCTAGGTTTCCTTTGGTTTAATACTTACCCTGCACAAGTATTCATGGGCGATGTTGGTTCGCTAGCATTAGGTGCGCTATTAGGTGTGATTGCTGTATTGGTTCGCCAAGAGATACTACTAGTGATCATGGGCGGTATTTTTGTTATTGAAACACTCTCGGTTATTTTACAGGTAGGCTCATATAAAATGCGCAAACAGCGTATTTTCCGCATGGCACCAATACATCACCATTATGAGAAAAAAGGCTGGCCTGAGCCACGTGTTATTGTACGTTTTTGGATCATCACTATTGTGATGGTATTGATTGGCCTAGTAACACTAAAAGTTCGTTAATATGTCACACACAAAAGTTGCAGTATTAGGGCTCGGCATAACTGGGTTAGCTACGGTTAATTATTTAGTAACAGAGGGCTACTCTGTTACTGTTTTTGATACCCGTTTTAAACCGCCGGGTAAAGATAAGTTAACTGCAGATGTGGCATTAATTAAAGGTGAGCTTTGTGGTGAGTCATTAACTGCTTTTCCATTGATCATATCAAGCCCGGGCATTGCACTTGCAACTCCTGCACTGCAGGTTGCAACCAACGCTGGCTGTGAAGTGATTGGTGATATTGAACTGTTTGCTAGAAAATTAAAAACAGCTGCATACCAACATGCTAAATGTGTCACCATTACTGGCTCTAACGGTAAAAGCACCGTTACAGATTTACTTGGTGAGATGGCTATTGAATCAGGTTGTAAAGTTGCTGTGGGTGGTAATATTGGCATCCCTGCTTTAGACCTTCTTTCACCTGACATTGAGTTGTATATTTTAGAGCTATCTAGCTTTCAATTAGAAACAACAACATCGTTAAATGCCGATATTGCAACGATTTTAAATGTAAGTGAGGATCATTTAGACCGATACAATTCCTATCAGCACTACATCGATACCAAACACTTAATATACCAGCAAGCAAAAGTAGCGCTATATAATAGTGAAGACCCACTAACTTTTCCTCGTGATTTAAATAAAACAACGCAAAGCTTCGGTTTTGATAATGCGGCCTACCATGTTTTACACAAAGCAGGTAAAACTTATCTGAGCAAAGATGGTAAACAACTGCTAGATGTGCAGCAGTTAAAACTCAGTGGCAAACATAATTGGCTAAATGCATTAGCCGCCCTTGCATTAGGTGATGTTGTTGAATTAAATATGTCAGCAATGTTAGCGACGTTAACAACTTATACTGGACTTGAACATCGATGTGAATTTGTTGCTGAGTCGTTAGGTGTACGTTGGATAAATGATTCCAAAGCGACCAATATCGGTGCGACTCAGGCTGCTTTACAAGGGTTATCAGAGACTATCAGTGGTGATGTACATCTTATTTTAGGTGGCGAAGGTAAGGGAGCTAACTTTGATGAATTAGTGCCTTTCTTAAATCAAGTTAAAGGGACTATTTGTTGTTTTGGTGCTGATGCAGTAAAGATTAACGCTGCGACGGCGAGAGCTGAAATTGTTGCTGATTTGCAGGCTGCAATTGAAAAAATTATTTTAAATGTAAATGCTGGGGATTTGGTTATTTTAAGCCCTGCTTGTGCGAGCCTCGATATGTACCCTAATTTTATGGCACGCGGAACGCACTTTAAAACATTAGTAAAGCTGCTTGTTGTAGGTGAAGGTTAATGAACAAGCTACGTTTGTTGTTTACTTTTGATGATAGCCATCAACCCTACGACAAACCACTGCTGGTGGTTGTATTCATATTAATGGCGATAGGCATGGTCATTGTTGCTTCCGCCTCTATTCCGGAAGGGATTGCGCTTTCAGATGATCCTTTCCGTTTTCTTAAACGCCAAGGTTTATACGTCTGTATCTGTTTGGGCATCATTGCAGTAGTAGTTAATATACCTTTCTCGTTTTGGTACAAGCAACAAATGCTTATATTGATACTATCCCTCTCTGCGTTATTAGCTGTGTTACTCGTGGGCACGGAGGTTAATGGTTCGGTACGCTGGTTGCGGTTAGGTCCGATTAATATGCAACCTTCGGAATTTGCAAAATTAGCCATTGTATTGTTTCTAGCAAGCTACCTAGTGCGCCGTCAAGAGGAAGTAGTTGATACCATTAAAGGGTTTATTAAACCACTGGTTGTATTATCACTTTTTTCTGTTTTATTGCTATTGCAGCCTGACTTAGGCTCAACGGTTGTTATTGTGGTAGTGATGATGGGCATGTTATTTATTGCCGATGCAAAACTGGTAAATTTCATTGCGATTATTGTATCTTTGCTTGCCGTTATTGTTGCCTTGGTTGTTATGTCACCCTACCGTATGGCACGTGTTGTAGGATTTTTAGATCCCTGGGCCGATCCCTTTGGGCGTAGTTATCAGTTAACGCAATCGCTGATGGCATTTGGCCGAGGTGGTTGGTTTGGACAAGGGTTAGGCAACTCAGTTCAAAAGCTTGAATATCTTCCAGAGGCACATACCGATTTCATCATGGCAATTCTGGCTGAAGAGTTAGGTTTCATTGGTGTTAGTATTGTTATCATTTTAGAGTTTGTGTTGGTTTATCGCGCTTTTTCAATAGGCAAAAAAGCGTTGGCATTAAAAACACCACTGGTATTTGCGGGCTATGTTGCGATTGGTATCGCGATCTGGTTTTTCTTTCAAACAGCTGTAAACATTGGTGCCGCTTCCGGTATTGCACCAACCAAAGGATTAACACTTCCCTTAGTAAGTTATGGTGGTTCTAGCCTTATATCAATTGCAATCGCAGTGGCGCTTTTATTACGTATTGATTTTGAAACACGCATTGCTGCTTCACCTTTGCGCTTAAAAAAGAGCAATAACAAAAACAAAAAAATAGAGGCTGCAAATGATGAATAACAAAACCCTATTAGTGATGGCGGGCGGTACAGGAGGGCACGTTTTCCCTGGCCTTGCTGTTGCAGATAAATTAAAGAAAGCAGGCTGGAATGTTAGCTGGCTAGGCACAAAAGATCGTATGGAAGCGCAATTAGTGCCTGAGCACGGTTATGAGATAGACTTTATCGATATTGCAGGTGTTCGTGGCAATGGTTTTAAACGCCTGTTAATGGCACCGTTACGGGTTATTAAATCAGTTTTACAAGCACGTAAAGTATTAAAAACGAGAAAAGTTGATCTGGTATTAGGCATGGGTGGTTTTGCAAGTGGTCCTGGTGGCATTGCGGCCTGGACATTAGGCATCCCTGTTATTTTGCACGAGCAAAATGCAGCAGCAGGTATGACCAACCGCATTCTTGCGCGTTTTGCAAAAAAAGTACTAATGGGATTTTCTGGTGCCTTTGTTGGTGAAAAATCGGTTTTAGTGGGTAATCCAGTCAGAGAATCAGTTATTTTGATACCTGAAAAAGTAATCTCTGCTCCATCAAGTAAATTAAAAGTGTTAGTGGTAGGGGGAAGTTTGGGGGCAAAAGTACTCAATGATTTACTCCCCGACGTGGTAACTACTTTACCAGCTGATTGTTTATCCGTGATCCATCAAACTGGAAAGGGGCATTATCAACAGGTTAAAGAATCTTACCAAAAACAGACTGCAGATGTTGATGTGCAGGAGTTTATCAGTGATATGGATAAAAGTTATGCGTGGGCCGATGTTGTTATTTGTCGCGCAGGTGCGTTAACGGTTTCTGAGGTAGCTGTTGTAGGCTTGCCTGCTATATTTGTTCCTTTGCCACATGCCGTTGATGATCATCAAACAAAAAATGCGCAAGATTTAGTGGACAAAGAGGCTGCTATATTGATCCCTCAAAAACAATTAAATGCTAAAAAATTAAGTGATTATTTGTTCTCATTCAGCCAAAATAGGCAGTTGCTGATCGATATGTCTAAAAAGAGCAAAGAAACTGCAATTGTTAATGCAACAGAGTCTGTTGCAGATATCTGTATTCAGACTGTTAACCAATAAAATATAAGTAATAAAAAATTATGAAGAATATTAACCTGACACAAATACGTACCATGATCCCTGAAATGCGCCGCGTAAAACAGATCCATTTTGTGGGCATTGGTGGTGCTGGTATGGGGGGCATTGCTGAAGTACTCGCTTATGAAGGTTATAAAATTACTGGCTCTGATATTGCAGAAAACCCGGTTGTCAAAAGATTGCGCTCATTAGGTGCTGAAATTTTTATTGGCCACCAACAGGAAAATATTTATGGCGCTTCTGTCGTTGTTGTTTCAACTGCTATCAACCCAGAAAACCCAGAGCTATTAGCCGCTAAACAAGCACGTATTCCAGTTGTACGTCGAGCAGAGATGTTAGCGGAGCTAATGCGTTACCGCCATGGTGTTGCTGTTGCCGGTACGCATGGAAAAACAACAACAACAAGTTTGATTGCAAGCATCTATGGACAAGCAGATTTAGATCCAACTTTTGTGATTGGTGGCCTATTAAACAGTGCTGGCACCAATGCAAAGTTAGGCCAGAGTCGATATTTAATAGCAGAAGCCGATGAAAGTGATGCGTCGTTTTTACATCTTCAACCTATGGTATCAGTGGTAACAAATATTGAAGCTGACCATATGGATACCTATCAAGGTAGTTTTGAGGTGTTAAAAGAAACCTTTGTTAAGTTTATTCAGAATTTACCTTTCTACGGTACTGCGGTTGTTTGTTTAGATGATGAAGTTGTTGAAGAGTTAATTCCGCAATTTGCACGACAATGTGTTACTTACGGTTTTCATGAACAAGCAGATGTACGTATCTCAGCATTCACACAGTCGACTAATCGTAGTGAGTTTATTGTGCATCGTGTAAATAAAGATGATATGAAAATTCAGCTTAACATGCCGGGAAAACATAATGCGTTAAATGCTGCAGCTGCCATTGCAGTTGCAATGGAAGATGAAATTAGCGATGAAGCAATTATTCAAGCTTTCTCTGAATTTGAGGGAATTGGACGTCGTTTTGAGCAGTACGGTGAGTTTGAAACCGGTAATGGTAAAGTCATGCTTGTTGATGATTACGGTCATCACCCAACAGAAGTTCAAGCTACTATAAATGCAGTTCGTGAAGGTTGGCCTGAGAAACGTTTAGTGATGGCTTATCAACCACACCGTTATTCACGTACTCGTGATCTTTATGATGATTTTGCACAGGTATTAGGGCAAGTTGACCAACTTTTATTACTTGATGTATACGCAGCAGGTGAAACGCCAATTGCGGGTGCAGATAGCCGTTCTTTATGTCGCACTATTCGTCAACACAGTGATAAAGAGCCAATTTTTGTTGCCTCTCCTGAAGCACTACCTGCAATGCTTGCACAGGTCATCGGTGAAGATGATATCGTTTTAACACAAGGTGCAGGTAATATTGGTGCAGTGGTAAAGACGTTAGCTGAGCTAAAATTAGATATTAAAAAAATGAAATTGGTAGGCGGGAAATAATGAGTGTAGATTTTGGTAAAGTGGCTGTTTTATTTGGTGGGTTTAGCGCTGAGCGTGAAGTCTCTTTAGCATCAGGAAAAGCGGTATTAAAAGCACTTGTTGATCAAGGTATTAATGCCATAGCTATTGATCCTAAAATTGATGATATTAGCCAATTAAAACATCAAGGCTTTGATCGCGCATTTATTGCCTTGCATGGACGTGGTGGTGAAGATGGCGTGATTCAAGGTTTCTTAACAACCCTTGGCATTCCATTTACAGGGTGTGATGTTTTAAGCTCTGCGATTGCAATGGATAAATCAAAAACTAAACAAATTTGGCAAAGTGTTCAGTTGCCTACTGCCACTTATCAAGTAATTGTCAAAGAAAGCTTTGATGAAGCTGACTGTGCATCTATACTAGCGCGCTTGTCTGGCACTGTGATGGTAAAACCAGTTAATGAAGGTTCAAGTATTGGCATGGCTAAAGTCAGTAATACCGAACAATTAATTGACGCATTACACGAAGCATTTAAGTTTGATAGTAAAGTGTTGTTAGAGTCATGGATAACAGGACAAGAGTTCACCGTTTCTATGCTTAATGGTAAAACGCTACCGGCCATTCGCATGCAAACCACAAATGAGTTTTATGACTACCAAGCAAAATACCAGTCTACAGACACGCAGTACTTTTGTCCCTGTGGATTAGATGATACAAAACTAGCCGAATTGAATGAAATTGCAGCTGAAGCATTTTTAGCTATTGGCTGTACTGGCTGGGGCAGAGTTGATTTTATGCTTGATGAGTTGCAAGGCTGGAAGCTACTAGAAGTAAACACAGTACCGGGCATGACGCCTACGAGTTTAGTGCCTAAAGCGGCTAAGCAAGCGGGTTATAGCTTTGAGCAGTTAGTTGTAGAAATTCTTAAACAGACGTTATAAGTAATAGATTATGTGGGCAAGGTTAAAACAGGAAAATCTAGCAAAATTAATCGGTATCTTGTTTTTTATTGCACTGCTTTATCTGTTACAGTTAAGCTATTTTGGCTTAAAAAATTGGTTAACAGATCAAAAGTCTGTGCCATTAAATGCACTTATTTTAACTGGCGATGATAAACATATTACCTTTGATAAGGTACGTGATGTATTAATCAGTCAAGAAGATAGGCTTAACTTCTTTACTGTTGAAATAGCGCAGATACAAAAAGAGTTAGAGGCGATGCCTTGGGTCTACTCCGTTTCAATACGCAAACGTTGGCCTGAAACATTGAAAGTGCATGTTGTTGAACAATCAATAGTGGCAATTTGGAATGATATTGCACTTTTGAATCGTTTTGGTGAAATTGTTGAAGCATCACCGGATTCTGCGACGCAAGAGTATGTTTCTCTACATGGTAGTGATGAACAAGCAAATGATGTATTAACGACCTATATAAAATTACATCAACTGTTAAAGGTGAATAACTTTGAAATAGCTTCATTAAGCAGTGATGAAAGGCAATCAACCACGTTAACATTAAAGCGTGGCATTATTTTACGGCTTGGAAAAGAGCAGAAGCTAGATAGAGTTCAACAGTTTTTAACCGTCTACCCATTAATATATAAAAAGTACAGTGTAAATAAAATAGATTATATCGATTTACGTTATGATACTGGTTTTGCGGTAGGCTGGAAAAATGAACAGCAATTAATTAAATGATTTTAAGGTAAAACTAGAGTATGGAAAGTGATTACACCGTTGGTATAGATATTGGTAGCCATAAAATTGTTGTTTTAATTGGTGAGAAATTAACTGATGAACAGATCAATATTGTTGGTATTGGTGAGGCCTATTCAAAAGGTGTTGATAAAGGCGCTGTAACCGATCTTGATTCCGTTGTCATTGCCATTAAAAAAGCATTAAAGCGAGCAGAAGAAATGGCAGATTGTCAGGTATCTTCAGTGAGCCTATCTATCTCTGGTTCGCATATTGAATCTCTGAATGAGTCGGGTACATGGGCCATTGACGATCATGAAGTCACTACATTTGATATTGAAAGTGTTATTCATAATGCTCGCTCTATTAAGTTACGTGATGATCAACGTTTATTACATGTTATTCCACAGGAATATGCTATCGATTCGCAAAGCGGTATCAATAACCCTTTAGGGTTGTCGGGCATCAAACTTAAAGCGGATGTACATCTAATTACTTGTCATAATGACTTGGTTAAAAACTTAGAAAAAGCGGTTGAACGCTGTGATCTTAATGTTGATCAGTTAACATTTTCAGGTGTTGCCTCTAGTGCTGCAATTTTAAGTGAAGATGAAAAAGAGTTGGGTGTTTGTGTGGTAGATATGGGCTGTGGCACCATGGATTTATCCGTTTATATAGCGGGTTCATTGCGTCATAGTAGTGTACTTGGTTATGCGGGTAACTCTGTGACCAATGATATTGCCATCGCTTTTAGCGCACCACCAACTTCAGCTGAAGAGATAAAAATTAGATATGGTAGTTTGTCGAGAGACACTATCAATCCTAAAGAGACGATTGAATTACCAAGTGTTGGGGGGCGAGAAAGTCGTACGCTTGAACGTCATACGTTAGTTGATGTGATAGAGCCTCGATACAGCGAGTTGCTAGGTTTAGTAAAAAAAGAGTTATATAAACTAGGTTACGCAGCAGATGCTGATGGATTAAAGCAACAACTCGCTGCAGGTATTGTGATAACGGGCGGTGGCGCACAAATCAGAGGATTGGTTGAAGTGGCAGAGCAAGTTTTTGATAATATGCAAGTACGTATTGGCATACCACAAAATGTGCAGGGTTTAGCGGATGATATATCATCACCAGCCTACTCAACTGCTTTAGGATTATTACGTTACAAGAACGATGAATTTAGCGAAGGCCAGGAAGAGCCAGATGAAAATCGCTTTAGCCTCTTTTTAAATAAAGTAAAAAGTTGGATAAAAAAGGAATATTAGTGGGTATAGTGTAAACATACCGATGGAGGCATGAAATGTCTGATGATTTAAATACAGTGGATAAAGAGCAAATGTTTGAAATAGTTGATGAAGAGTATGAACAGCAAGCGGTAATTAAAGTTGTTGGTGTTGGTGGTGGTGGCGGCAACGCTGTTAACCATATGATTGACCAAGGTTTAACGGGCGCTGAATTTATTGTTATGAATACTGATGCACAGGCGTTGCGTAAATCAAAAGCAACTGTTCGATTACAACTTGGCTCTACTATTACCAATGGTCTAGGTGCTGGCGCTAACCCTGAAGTAGGGTATAAGTCTGCGTTGGAAGACAAAGAAACAATTCGTGAAATGCTAACGGGTGCAGACGTTGTATTTATTGCAGCTGGCATGGGGGGCGGTACAGGTACTGGAGCTTCGCCTGTTGTTGCTGAAGTAGCAAAAGAGTTGGGCGCATTAACTATTGGTGTTGTTTCAAAACCTTCATTCTTCGAAGGTAAAAAACGCATTAATTATGCAAACCAAGGTATCTCACGTCTTTCTGAACATATCGACTCATTACTTATTATTCCTAATGATAAGTTGCAAAAATCGTTACCTAAAGGTGTTACTTTCTTAGGAGCTTTAGAAGCTGCTAATGGCGTATTGTATGATGCTGTTTCTGGTTTCTCAGCGATTATTAATAACGAAGAAAGTACCATTAATATCGATTTCGCCGATGTACGTACTGTCATGACAGAAGCGGGCACAACTGCGGTAATGGGTATTGGTATTGCATCGGGTGAGGAGCGTGCTGAGGAAGCTGTTGAACAAGCTATCTCATGTCCACTGCTTGAAGATGTTGATCTTTCTAATGCACGTGGTGTACTGGTACATATTGTTGCAGGTATGGATTTTGCGTGGGATGAATATGAAACAGTCGGTGACGCGTTACGTGAATTTGCTTCTGAAGATTCACAAATCATAATCGGTGTAACGGTTGACCCATCAATTGATAGTGGTGACCTGCATGTAACAGTGATTGTGACGGGCTTAGGCGAGCGTAAATCAGATCTTACTGTGGTTAAGAATCCAACGCTTAAAGCTGAGCCTGCTGAAGCTGAAGTTGCTGTAGAAGAGGTTGCCGAAGTTGCTGTAGAAGAGGTTGTTGAAGCCGCTAAACCCGAAGGCAGTTACTTGGATATTCCTGCTTTCTTACGCAAGCAAGCAGATTAGTAACAATTTGTAACATCAATAAGATAGGCAGTGACATGTTTGTGATGTAAGTCTCAAACTGTTATACTGCCGAAAATTACAGATAAGTACAAAGGGGATACGATGATTAAGCAGAGAACATTAAAGAAAAGTGTTAAATCAACAGGTATTGGTTTACATTCAGGAAATAAAGTAACCATTGAGTTACATCCTGCACCTGCAAACACAGGTATCGTTTATCGTCGTATCGACCTAAACCCAGTAGTAACTTTCAAAGCACATGCGCAAGCGGTTCAAGAAACACTACTATGTACTTGTTTAGTTAATGACGATGGTCAGAAAATTTCTACTGTTGAACATTTGTCTGCGGCTCTTGCTGGCCTTGGTATTGATAATATTATTATTGATGTTGATGCACCTGAGATTCCAATTATGGATGGTAGTGCAAGCCCGTTTATCTTTCTATTACAATCGGCTGGTATTGAAGAGCTTAACGCTGCGAAAAAATTCATTCGCGTTAAAAAAACCATCCGTGTTGAAGATGAAAAAGAGGGTAAGTTTGCTGAGTTACAACCTTCAGCTAACGGTTTCAGTTTAGATTTTAAAATCGACTTTGATCACCCTGTTTTTGAAGGTCAAAATCAACATATCGAAATGCAATTCTCTGGTGAGCTATTTGTTAAAGAGATAAGTCGCGCACGTACTTTTGGTTTTATGAAAGGTGTTGAGCAACTTCAAGCAAACAATTTAGCACTTGGCGCAAGCCTAGATAATGCAATTGGCTTAGATGAATTTCGTGTTTTAAATCCAGATGGTCTTCGTTATGAAGATGAATTTGTAAAGCATAAAGTATTAGATGCAATTGGTGACTTGTACCTTTCTGGTTTTACTATTTTAGGCCATCTAAAAGCGTTCAAAACGGGCCATGCCTTAAATAATCAATTGTTATGTGCGTTACTTGAAGACCAAGAAGCGTGGGAAATAGTAACTTTTGAAGAGCCTGTCAGCGAATCTCCAGTACAGTATATTGAACCTGTACTTGCATTTTAAGTAGTCATTATTAATAAAATATTAAATCCTGCAAATTTGCGGGATTTTTTTTGTCCTATTTTTATCGCTTATTTATTACCACTCTCTTTCTGTGAGAAACGTGCTAAAGATTGTAATGCTTTTTTAAGTGCTGGATCGGCATCGTCTGCGAGTGCTAAAAAACTATCGGCAACATCTTCAGACATTTTTGTTGCTCGTTTTTCAGCTAAGTTTTTTACTTTTTTAGGTTTTGTTTTATCGATGGATAGGCGGGGATTGACTTTGATATTGATTTTAAGCAATCCCGGTGAAGCTTGACGTAATAGTGTTAGCAGATCGTTACGCATAAATTGTAAGCGCATCATCCAGTTTGCGTTAGGAATTTCTATAAGCAAGCTCCCATTTTGTAAATTTCCTAGCCGACATCCTTTGATATTATGTTGTTTCAAAAAAGTTTGTAGTAAACTGTCTAGCTTCGTGAACAGAGGCAGGTCATACTCTAGCCCGCTTTTCTTAAGCAGTTGAGAAACAGGTTTTGGTTGGCGACTTCTATTCATTTAAATTATCAACAGTGAATTCATAATTATGAGTATAACGGTAATCTATTCAAGAGAGGAACAAGATCATACTTTTTCCTTCACAAAAAACAGGTTTCTATTATTCCCTCTGCTGTTTATCATTTTATTTGCTGCCAGTGCATGGTTTATCCAATCCCATTATAAACATCAGTTAGCACAATTTAAAATAACCGCGCTTAATGACAATGAGATTAGCAAAGATAAATACCTACAACTGATTAAAACACAAAGTGATGAGAAACTGATTGTATTGAGTAGCAAAGTTGGTGAGTTAGAAGCCAAGGTAAATCGTTTGAATGTGCTCGGCGAACGACTCATCGAAAAATCTAAACTGCCCAAAGCAGAGTTTGATTTTCAAGCACTTCCTTCGACAGAGCAGATAAAAAAAGTGGCTAAAGATGATAGTTTGCAAAGCTTTGTTTTACTTAACAGTATCGAAAATATTGATCTACATCTTATAAAAAAAGAAAAACAGCTGTCACGCCTTGAAATAGCACTTAATAATCGCCATCTGTCTGAAGAGCTATACATTTCAGGCCGCCCAGTTAAGGGAAAAGGATCGTGGATTTCATCGCTATATGGCACGCGTAAGGACCCTTTTTCAGGAAAGTTAAGACGTCATAAAGGCGTTGATATTGCAGGGCCAACGGGTATGCCATTAATTGCAACCGCCGCTGGTGTCGTGACTGAATCAGGAAAAAGAGGGGGTTATGGTCTGATGGTTGAAATACACCATGGTAACGGCCTTATTACTCGTTATGCGCATGCTCTTGAGGTAACAGTCGCTGTTGGTGATGTAGTAAGTAAAGGTCAACAAGTTGCAGTGATGGGGAGTACGGGGCGCTCAACGGGCCCACATATCCATTATGAAGTACTAAAAAATGGTCGTCAGGTAGATCCTGATTATTATATTCACCGCACTGCTCAAAACCCAGTGGGTTAATTTAAATATCATCCAAGTAAAAATTTAATTTTAAAATAATGAGAAAAGTAAAATGATCACACAGCTAATAACAAAAATAATAGGCAGTCGTAATGACCGTTACTTAAAAAAACTGCGCAAAGTTGTTGATGAAATCAACAAGCTAGAGCCTCAAATGCAATCTCTTTCAGACGAAGAGTTAAAAGCTAAAACTACAGAGTTTAAGCAACGTGTTGAATCGGGAGAAAGCTTAGATTCAATTCTTGTTGAAGCATTTGCAGTGGTGCGTAGTGCATCTGAGCGTGTATTTGGTATGCGTCATTTTGATGTGCAACTTATTGGTGGCATGATCTTAAATGAAAACAAAATTGCTGAAATGCGTACTGGTGAAGGTAAAACATTAACAGCAACATTGCCTGCCTATTTAAATGCCTTAACGGGCAAAGGTGTGCACGTTATTACCGTGAATGATTACCTTGCAAGACGTGATGCAGAATGGAATGCACAGTTATTTGAATTCTTAGGTATGAGCGTTGGTATTAACCTATCAGGTATGCAAGGCGAAGCTAAACGTGAAGCTTATGCTGCCGATATTACTTACGGTACTAACAACGAGTTTGGTTTTGATTACCTACGTGACAATATGGCGTTTGAAGCATCGCAGCGTGTTATGAAGCCGCTACACTATGCAATCGTAGATGAAGTAGATTCAATCTTAATCGATGAAGCACGTACACCACTTATTATCTCTGGTCCAACCGATGGTGATGCACAACTTTATAATGAATTAAACACGGTTATTCCAATGTTAACGCTTCAAGAAGAAGAAGATACTGAAGAGTATATTGGAGACGGTGATTACACAATCGATGAGAAGAGCAAACAAGTTCTTCTGACTGAACGCGGTCAAGAGAAAGTAGAACAAATCCTACAACAACGTGGTTTATTAGCTGAAGACCAATCATTATACTCAGCATCAAGCATTAGTTTATTACACCATGCAAATGCGGCACTACGTGCGCACACTCTGTTTGAAAAAGATGTTGAATACATCGTTAATGAGCAAGGCGAAGTGGTCATTGTTGATGAACATACTGGTCGTACAATGCCTGGTCGTCGTTGGTCTGAAGGTTTACATCAAGCAGTTGAAGCAAAAGAGGGCGTTGAAATTCAAAATGAAAACCAAACGCTTGCATCAATTACTTTCCAAAACTTTTTCCGCTTGTACGAAAAATTAGCGGGTATGACAGGTACTGCTGATACTGAAGCCTTTGAATTTCAATCTATCTATAGCCTAGAGACAATTGTACTGCCAACCAACAAACCAATGGCACGTATTGACGGTGGTGATTTAGTTTACTTAACTGAAATTGAAAAATACCAAGCGATTGTTACAGATATTAAAGCGCGACTAGAGCGTCGTCAGCCTGTTTTGATTGGTACAGTATCCATTGAAAACTCTGAGCTATTATCAAGTCAGATGGAAAAAGCGGGTATTAAACACAGCGTATTAAACGCAAAATTCCACGAAAAAGAAGCGGATATTATTGCACAAGCTGGAGCATTAGGTTCTGTGACTATTGCAACCAATATGGCCGGCCGTGGTACCGATATCGTATTAGGTGGTAACTTACAAGCGCGTCTTGAAAAGTTAGGTGATATCACTGAAGCTGAGAAAGAAGCAGAAACATTAACCTGGCAAGCTGAGCACAAGATGGTGCTTGAAGCTGGTGGGTTATATATCATTGGTACAGAGCGCCATGAATCTCGCCGTATCGATAACCAGTTACGTGGTCGTGCGGGTCGTCAAGGTGATGCGGGTGAAAGTCGCTTCTATCTTTCAATGGAAGATTCTTTGATGCGCATATTTGCATCTGAGAAAGTATCTAACATGATGAAAAAACTAGGCATGGAAGATGGCGAAGCGATTGAGCATCCTTGGGTAACGCGCGCTATTGAAAATGCACAGCGCAAAGTTGAAGGTCGTAACTTTGATATGCGTAAATCTCTACTTGATTTTGATGATGTTTCTAATGATCAGCGCAAAGTGGTTTATCAGCAACGTAATGGCGTGATGGACAGCGAAGAGATAACAGAAACAATTAACGATATCTGGGATGATGTATTTAACGATTGTGTTGATCAATATGTACCTCAGCAATCACTAACAGAACAGTGGGATCTTGAAGGCTTAGAGCGCAAACTGAAAACTGATTTCTTAGTTGAACTACCTGTTCAACAGTGGTTAGTTGATGATGCAAACCTACAAGAAGAAACGATTCGTGAGAATATCTTAACTCATGCAAAACAAGTCTATCTAGACAAGAAAGAGCAAGTTGGTCAAGAGATCATCGCAGGTTTTGAAAAATCAGTTATGCTGCAAACCATTGATACATTGTGGAAAGAGCATTTAGCGTCGATGGATCATCTTCGTCAAGGTATCCACTTACGTGGTTACGCACAAAAAGATCCTAAACAAGAGTACAAACGTGAATCACTTGAAATGTTTATCGAAATGTTAGATAACCTGAAACACGATGTGGTGACTATTCTTTCTAAAGTACAAGTACAAAGCAAAGAGGAAGTTGAAGCGATTGCAGAGCAACGTCGTCTTGCTGATGAGCGTGCAAAACTTGAGATGCAACATGCGGGTGCGTCGAATGGTGAGCAAGCAGATAGTGAAAATGAGCATGCTGACCCGTTTGTGCGTGAAGAGCGCAAAGTTGGTCGTAATGAACCTTGTCCTTGTGGCTCAGGTAAAAAATTCAAACAATGTCATGGTAAATTAAGCGCTTAATAAGCATTTATAAACTGACAAAATGGCTCTTTGAGCCATTTTTTTTGCCTAAAAAAGGGTGTTATAAGATGAAAGTAGTCGATATCAGTATTGCAATTGTAAAAAATGAGCAGAGTAACTATTTAATCGCATTACGTGCGAATGATAGCCACCAAGGGGGAAAATGGGAGTTTCCAGGCGGTAAAGTTGAAGTTAATGAACAGCCTGCTGAAGCGATGTGTCGTGAGCTATTTGAGGAGGTCGGTTTAGTGGCAACACAATATAACTTACTCGAAACGTTATTTTTTGATTATGGAGATAAACAGCTGAATCTTCACTTTTATCAGATTGAAGAATTTACAGGTCAAGCTGTCGCTAAAGAGTCTCAACCAATTAAATGGGTGAGTAAAGGTGAATTAGCGCTTTATGATTTCCCCGATGCAAATAAAGGAGTGATTGCTAAGCTATAACAAGGGGGAATATTTATGAGTAATATTATCTACTTTGCCGATCACCTTAATAGCTTTAAAAAAATAGAATCACTTATTCGAGAGGTTTGCCTGTCAACAGGCCTTGGTGAAGCAAAAGCTGATGAAGTTGTTATTGAATATAAAACCTACTTTGAACAATTATCTCTTAAAAATGAACAAGGCAGCCCAGAGGCGGTATTAAATCATGCCTGCCATATAATATTAGGCCTGTTGATCAAGGAGAAGCTACAAACCTAACGTGTAAAAAGCTAGCAAAGCGAGGCACTCCGTTAGTGGTTTTTCCTGTATATCGGTAGGTAATAGTATCACCCACCTTTGGGGGGGACTCTCGCTGCTTATCACTAAAACCTGTGCCTATTTTAAATATTAACCCCTCTGGCGTTTTAACAAGCAGTGCACCCATTCGGCCTGTGTGTTTTCCTTTACCTGTTATATGTTTTAATACCAGCGCCTCGGCGTCATCAAAACGCTTTAATTTCATTAGATCTTGATTACGTTTAACTTGATAATAAGCGTTGATATGGTGCAACATTAACCCTTCACCACCTTTATCAATGACCTTATTAAGTTCTATCTGTAATTGCTGCTGAGTGGTGACTTTATATTGTGTAATGATTTTTAAATAGGAAGAGGAGCTACTCTTTACTAACTGTTTCATCTCTTTTAAACGTTGCGTGAAGCTTGCTGTTGAATTGGGCAGGTCAAAGACCATAAAGGAGATTTCTTTCCAGTTTTTTCCGTCACCACGATGGGTGCGTACAATTCCTGAAACCCGTTCAAACTCTTCTCTGTCAATCCATAACTCACCATCAAGTGCTACATTAGGGAAACCTTTTGTAAACCATTTAGGCGCTGAGAATATATTTCCTTGACGAGATATGAGTTGTTTTCCATTCCAATATGCACGAACCCCATCGAGTTTTTCACTTATCCAATAGTCTTGAATATTTATATCTTCATGGAACTTAGTTGCAAGTTGAATAGGCGGAGAGGCAAAAAGAAAGGAAGAGAATAGCAGTGATAATAGTAGAATAGTTGGCATAAAAACTCCCTAGTGAAACAATTAGTCTAGGGAGTTTTTTTAAATCTGCAATGAAATAGGGTTAGTCAACAAAGCGCATTGACAGATCAACCGCATTTACATGTTTAGTTAATGCACCTACTGAGATGTAATCAACACCCGTACTTGCATAACTTAAAATGGTGCTCGTTGTTACGTTACCAGAAACTTCGAGGTCAGCGGTGTGTTCGTTGTTTTTGTTTATCTCAACGGCTTCAATCATCATTGGTACAGTAAAGTTATCTAACATCACACGCTGTGCACCAGCATCAAGTGCTTGTTTCAGTTCATTAATACTTTCCACTTCAACTTCAACCCAGCGTTCAGGGTGTTGAATGTTTGCCATATCAATTGCTTGTTTAATGCCACCACAGGCTAAGATATGGTTCTCTTTAATAAGGTAAGCATCAAATAGACCTAAACGGTGATTAAAACCACCACCACACAACACTGCATATTTAGACGCGTTTCTTAAGCCTGGTAGCGTTTTACGGGTATCAAGTAGCTTACAGCTTGTTTCACTGATAAGATCCATATATTGCTTCACACGTGTAGATATACCTGAAAGTGTTTGAATAAAATTCAGCGCACTACGCTCACCTGTTAATAGAGTCCGTGCAGATCCTTCAAGCGTAAATAGAGTTGTATTGGCTTTAACAAAGTCACCATCTTTAACATGCCAAGTGATAACAACGCTATCACCTAATTGCCGAAATACTTCTTGTGTCCATGCTTGCCCACAAAATACAGCATCTTCACGAGTGATAACAATCGCTTTTGCTTGTTTATCTTCTGGGATTAAATTTGCGGTGATATCACCCTCAGCTGGGGATAAGCCATTCAAATCTTCATGTAAGGCAATTCGAACACTTTCTGAAATCTCTTCTTCAACCATAACTTTGTTTCCAAGCAGTAATAAATAGTAAAAAATAAAAATTAATATTAGCATGAAGTTAAGATTTTATAACCTAACTCTTATAAAATGAGTAAAACAAAATTTAAGGTGTTGTGATGAGTTTAATCATTGGCTTGACGGGTGGTATTAGTAGTGGGAAATCAACGGTTTCCAGCATGTTTCAACAATTAGGCATTGAAGTCGTTGATGCTGATATTGTTGCGCGTTTAGTGGTACAAAAAGGCCAACCTGCACTTACAAAACTCGAATCCAAATTTGGGGCTGATATCCTTAAAAATGGAGAACTAAATCGTGTTAAATTGCGCGAGATAATCTTTGCTGATGAAACGAAAAAGAATTGGTTAAATGCATTGTTACACCCCATTATTCGCCACGAGATGCTAAGACAACTCCAGAGTGCAAGTGGTGATTATGTATTATTAGAAGCACCATTATTGTTTGAAAACAAACTTGAAGTTTATTGTGATCATGTAATAGTGGTTGATGTTGATGAAGCTTTACAAATAAAGCGGGCGACAGCGAGAGACAATTGCTCTGTTGAACAAGCAAAATCGATCATCAAAAGCCAGATTAACCGTCAACAACGTATTGATAAAGGCAATTTTATAATAGACAACAGTGTACTTTCATTAGCAAAGTTAGAAAGTTTGGTAATTGCTTTAGATAAACAACTTCGAGCGTTACAATAGAAACTATTGAATGATTGAGATAAAAATGACTAATATGATCACTTTTGAATACCCATTAACTGAGAAAATGCGTAGTTATTTACGTTTTGAGTTTCTATTTCTGCAAATTAATAAAAGCAATCAATTTACCCATGAAAGTGATGCAACACTGTTTTTTAAATCCCTATTCGAGTTGCTAGAACTGAGTGACCGCTGTGATATCCGTCATGATCTTGTCAAAGATCTGCGCCTATTATCAGATCAGTTAAATGAGTGGTTGCAGCACGATGAAGTTGATAAAAATGCTGTTTCTGCGCTATTATCTGAAATAACTGAGCTGATAGAAGCGGTAATAGCGATGCCAAAACAGCTTCGCTACTTTAAGACAAATCGCTTTTTAACCTCCTTGAAACAGCGTTTTTGTATTCCAAGTGGTAGCTGTAATTTTGATTTACCTCAGTATCATTTTTGGCTTGCAGAAGGGCCTCAAAAACAGGCTAAAGATGCCAAGGTATGGTTAAGTCACTTTGAGGCTCTGCAAAAAGCACTGTTATTATTTTTGAAAATAAAACGATCTCAAGGGACTATATCAACACAAACTGCCGTAAATGGTTTTTACCAAGGTAGTGTAGAAGGTAGTTGTTTTGTTTCTATTGAACTGGAATCTTCTGTAGGCGTTTATCCGATGATAAGTGGCCATAAAGATCGCTATTCAGTTCGCTTTATGAGTGCAGATATAGAAAACCATCTATCTGAAAACATAAAATTCAAACAAATTTGTTGCTAATAAGCACTAGGAATTACCATGAAAGTAAATTGTCCTACCTGTAAAAAAGAGGTGGAGTGGGTAAAAGAGAGCCTACATCGTCCATTTTGTAGTAAACGTTGCCAGCTGATTGATTTAGGTGAGTGGGCGGATGAAGAGAAACGTATCAAAGGTGAAAGTGTAAGTGCTGAAAACTTACCTATCCCTAAAACTATCCATTTTGACTAGAGAGATATCATGTTAATTAAGACTTTTTTAGAACAATTAAACTCTGCACCTGAGTCTGTTGAATTCACAGATACCATGGCTGTGATTGAAGCTAACTACCTGTTTTCCGAAACAACATTTAGCAATGGTGAGCAGACAAATGAGGCTGGACAAAATTCTGGCTCATGTAAAATTTTTGCTTTTGCTAAAATACAAAACTTGAGCGAGTCACAAACCTTGGCTTGTTTTGGTATCTATTACCGTGATGATGTTTTGAAATTTCCTGAAAATGATGATCATCAAAATATCCGTCAGTTTATATTAAATGGTTGGGCAGGTATTCGTTTTACTGCAGACGCGTTAGTTGCAAAATAATCATAATTCAGTGCAGGACTGTTTTCCTGCACTGTTTATTACAAGGGCAATTCAGTTGTGTATTTAAGTTGTTGCATCGCAAAACTTGAGTTTACATCGGTCAAACCATTCACATTGTTTACTAAGGTTTTATAGAATCGGTCATAGCTAGTCATATCCTTTACTAATACTTTTAACATATAGTCATACTCTCCTGCCATACGATAAAACTCCATCACTTCAGAAAAACCTTTCACTTGTAATACAAAATCCTCAAACCAAGTTTCAGAGTGTTGTTGGGTTTTAATCTGTACAAAAACGATTAATGATAAATCCACTTTTTCAGGATCGAGTAGTGCAACGCGTTGTTTAATCATTCCCTCGTTTTCTAAACGTTTAATGCGATTCCAACAAGGAGTTGTGGTGAGGTTTAGTTTGTCTGCAATCTGTTGTAAGGAAAGAGAGCAGTCCTGTTGCAATAGTTGTAAAAGTTGTTTATCAATTTTATCCATAATCATGCCCTTTAAGGTACATATTCTAATTTATTGCTTAAAGTAAGGTAAATATTCTTATTGATCAATATTTTCAAGCAAACTAAGAGAATAATTCTGCTTAATGCTACCTATACTATTTGCAACAGTTAAAGGGGAAGAGAATGAATAATAAAAGAGAATGGGTTAATAACGCGGTTGCATTGATTAAAGCTGACTATCAGCGTAGTGCTGATACTCACTTAATAAAACTTGAGTTGGTCGAATTTCCAGATATTGATATCTATATTAAAGATGAGAGTACACACCCAACAGGTAGTTTGAAACACCGTTTAGCTCGATCACTATTTTTATATGCTTTATGCAATGGAAAAGTCAACCAAGATACTACTGTTATTGAGGCATCTTCTGGTAGCACCGCTATTTCAGAAGCTTATTTTTCGCGATTATTAGGACTTAAATTCATTGCTGTGATGGCTAAAACTACCAGTAATGAAAAGATTGAGTTGATTAAAAACTACGGCGGAGAGTGTCACTTAGTTGATTCTACTGAATTAATTTATGATGAGTCAGAAAGGTTAGCTAAACAACTTAATGGTTATTATATGGATCAGTTTACCTATGCAGAACGAGCAACCGATTGGCGCGGTAATAACAATATCGCAGAGTCAATTTTTGAGCAGATGTCATTAGAGTCTCATCCCATTCCAAAATATGTGGTTGCTAGTGCAGGCACCGGTGGTACAAGTGCAACGATTGGTCGTTATATTCGTTACCATCAGTTAACTAGTGAGCTGGTGGTCGTTGATCCTGAAAACTCTGTTTTTCATGAGTACTATAATAGTGGTGACAGTACGCTACGCTCATGTAAAAGCAGTCGAATCGAGGGAATAGGACGACCACGTGTTGAGCCTTCGTTTATTGCATCACTAATAGATAGGATGATTAAAGTGCCCGATCGCGATTCCGTGAATACTATGCTTGAGTTAGAGAAACTACTAGGGCGAAAAGTGGGGCCAAGTACCGGTACTAACATGGTTGGCGTAATACAGTTGGCAAAAGAGATGAGTCACAAAGGACAATCTGGCTCTATCGTTACATTGCTCTGTGACAGGGGAGATCGCTATTTAGATAGTTATTATTCTCCAGAGTGGGTTAAACTTAATATTACAGAGGCTTCGTAAAAGAAAATTACATTGAATATCGAAAATAGTATATTAAAAATTGCCACTTTTAACTTGTTTAATTATCTAGAGCCACCGTTTGCGTGTTATGAATTTGATCGCATATTTAGTGCTGAACAATGGCAAAAAAAGAACAATTGGATCCGAGCTTACCTCGATGAATTCAAGCCTGATGTGATTGGCTTTCAAGAGGTATTTAGCCCAGATGCTTTGCAGGCGTTAGTAAAAGAAGCGGGTTATGAATATTTTTCAGTGGTTGATGAATGCACTGTTGTAGATGATTTTATCTGTAGTTCGCCTGTGGTTGCGATTGCTTCCCGATACCCGATAACTGATGTTAATGCGGTTGAGTTGGATGGCTCGCTCTCAAATGATATGGGACTTACCGATAGTTTTTCGTTTAGTAGAAAAATACTGCGTGCAACCATCGATTTGCCACATATCGGAGAGTGTGATTGTTATGTAGTACACTTCAAATCTAAAAGAGCACTCTTTGAGCATGCAGAAGACAAACACTTGTCGGGCGAAGAAAATATTATTGAGTCACTTAAAGCAAGTGTAGCAGGTCGTTGGGGATCAACCATACAACGCGGTAGTGAAGCAACCTTGTTGATGATTGAAATGATAAAGCGTAAGCAGGAAACAGATAAGCCGATGTTATTAATGGGAGACTTTAATAATAGCTTAACTGATGGTGTATTAAGTCAGTTAATAACCGATGATCTACGATTTGTCTCGAAGCCAGATAAAGAGGCCTTTCTAGAGAAGTACTGTCTTCAAGATGTTTGGAAGCTTTTTGAAAATAGCGATAATTTTACTGATCAAAAGCGTCAACCCACACATTACTTTGGTACAACCAACTCAGTACTAGATCATATATTAGTCTCTTGTGAATTTGACCCTAAATATAATAAAAGCGTATTTTCAGTAAGCAATTATGAGACCTACGATCGCCACCTAATTAATCCTATATTTGAACGTGATGGTGAAAGTACCGACCACGGAATAGTGTTAGTAACCTTGCAACTGCGTGCTTAATTATTGGTGATTTTTTATTCAATGGTAGTTTGATGTTTGTTATAGTTAATATGTAATTATGAAAATATAACAATAGTGCTCGATTCATTGTTACAGTATTTAGAATATGTCTAATAACTTAATAGAATGGTGATTATATGTTGAAGTTTTTAATTGTTTTATCTCTTAGTGTATCTTTATTCTCTTGCTCGTCTGTACCTACGGAATCAGATAGATATATAGAGTCGAGTAATTGGCAAGCAATGGGGGATTTTGACGGCCGAGAGGGGTTTCCCGAGAAATCACTGGCTCAATTGCAATTATTGAGTGATAAGCTCAACGGCGGTGCTGTAGATTATAAGCTGTATCAGGATAGCTATTTAACTGCAGTGACAATCTATTGTGAGCCTAGCAATGCACGTATGTTAGCAATCCTTGGTAAACCATATATGCACGCTTGTGATCGGTTCCCAAACGGTGTGTTTTTCTATCAAGACTGGATCAATAGCAAGCGAGAAAAATGATCTTAGTGTTTTGCGTAACTCTCCCTTACAAAGTTACGCATTATTACTATGCACTTAGCTTTTAAACTCTGATTTTTTCTCGAAGTAATCAAATATGTGTTGTAGTTTGTTTTTATCTTTATCACTAAGCGGGTGAAAACGAACACCATAATAAAAGCTATCATCTATCTGCTCATAGTGCACAACATCGCCAAGTACCTCAACGGGATGAACTGTTTGTTCTCCATCTATATTGGGGGGGGTAATGGTAAATTTTACCGGAGTTCTATGATTAAATTGAACCGACTGCATCGATTTCAGCTGTAAGCCCGATAAACTCAGGTCTTGTGTTAAGCCCTGTAATCGATTGTCTGCTTGCTGCAGAGATACGGTTAGTTGGTTATTGATACGTGGGTAGACTCGCTTATCGTTGCCTCTTCGTGCTCTATTGCTTTTTTCATCAACTTTATATTCTTGGGATAACTGTTCAAGTTGCAAAGCTATTTTGTTTAAATCTTGACTAAAGAGATTATTAGCATCACTTTTTTCACTATTGCCTTTGATCAAATTTAGTGAGTTTTTCAATGCTTCAAGTAGAGATGTTAACTGTAGGCTTTGCTGCTCATTAAACTTATTTATCGTTTCTGATTGATATTTCTGTCTGCTTATCTCATCTTTTAGGGACTCAAACATTTCATTAGAGTGTTGAAAACTTGCTTGTGAATGCGCTAATTGTTTTCCAGATAGCTTGATTGGAATAGCAAGTTCATTGAGCTGTACTTGAAACTGGCTGAGCAGAGGCGATACCTCTGCCATAGTGCACGCTGTTTCTGTTGCAAGGAGAGTCACTTGATTTGCTACAAGTGTAAATTGCTCGCTCTGTTTTCCTGAACGAGCAGCATCAATCGTTGTTTTTCGTGCTAAGTCCTGCGTTTTTGTGGCTATCTGTTCAACTGTTGATAATCGCTCTGCGAGCTGTTCTGCAACTTTCTTCAGATGGCTAATAGTTTCAGTAGTAAGGTTATTGCTATCTTGCGCATCTTCTAAACCATTAATATTGAGCAGCAAGGCTTGCCAATATTTTTCGATAGTATCTTGGTTTTTCTGCTGGCAAAGTGACTGCTCGGTAAGTTGATTAAGCTGTTGCTGGTTTTGCTTCTGTAGTGCAGAGACTTGAGTGGCTACGTTCTCATGTTGTGTAAATTGCAAATGATGTAAGTGGCTCATTTCTCCGGACAGTTGACAAACTTGCTTGGAAGAGTGAAGCAACTGTTTATTATGTTGTTGAATAGTTAACATCAACTCGCTTAATACCAAGCGCATCTCATCTGCTTGGTAAAATAGTGTTCCGAGTTCATCGCGGTGACTATTTTCGAGTGGATAGCTTGTTAAGTCACCTAAACGAATACGTGAGGTGACCTTAGCAATATTATCTAATGGTTGAGTGATGTTTTTTGCTATGAACCAAGTAAACAGAGTGCCCATAATAAGTATAAACAACCAGCTTAGTTGTAAAACGAGTAAATCCTGATGCGCATTATCGTCACGATTTTGGGTTAGGCTAATAACAATAATGGTTAGTTTTTCGCGTAATTTATTGCTGAGGTGGTGGAAAACCAATAGTTGTTCAATATTAGCCGTTTTTAGTGGTAAATTCTGGCTGGTACTCTGTAACGTTTTCCAAAGTTTTTGACTTTCTTTAATCGCATCTCTAATTGAACTACTAGCAATAGCATCTAGTTTGATACTTCTTTTCATATTCAAGTCGAGGTACGTTTTTCCCCCATAGAGCATTGCTTTTATATTTTGCTCAAAAAGGAACTGGTTCTTTTTGACATCAGCGCTATTTATTTTCTCTCCGCTAATGTTAGCTTGTTGTCTCGCAAAGAAAAATGCATTAATAAACTGCTCGACAATGAGGTGCTGTTGCTGAGCAATATCAATGTTTATGTTGTCCTGCTTGTGTTGATTGGTGTCGTAGATTGTTGTAATTGCAATATAGCTAACGGCACTTAACAAAAAGAAAAGTAAAATTGCGAGTTTTTGTCGAATTGAAAAGTAGTCCAGCCATTTCATCATATCTAAAACTATCCTTGTTTTTTTGTTGATAGCTCATAGTAACAAAAATATAGTGTATAGATAACTAACAGGCGAGATAAACAGGTATTTATAGGCGGATTAAATTTGTTTTTTGCAATAATGCGCTAAGTTTCCTCAGCGCAACGAAAAATATGTTATTGCTTTATTCCTTCAACATGTAATTCCATATCTACGTAACTTGATGCGCCCATTACTGTAATATTAAAATCTTTTAATTCAAGACGCGTCGTTGCTTCAAAACCTGCACGGTAACCACCCCAAGGATCGTTTCCTTCACCAATAAATAAAGCATCTAAGGTAACGTTTTTAGTGACGCCATGCAGTGTTAAATCACCGCTAATTGCTAACCCTCCATCAGATTTTTTGACCACTTTAGTACTTACAAAGGTAGACGTTGAGTATTTCCCAACATTAATAAAATCTCCACTTTTAATGTGTTTATCACGCTCTGCATGGTTTGAGTCTAGACTGCTGGTATCAATAGTGACAGCTACTTTTGATGCTTCAACATTATTTGCATCAAAGCTAAAATCACCAGAAAAAGTATTGAATCTTCCCTGGATAAAACTATAGCCTAAATGGCTCACTTTAAAGTTAATCGATGCATGTGCACCTTTGTCATCTATTTTATAATCGGCTGCATTGGCAAATGTTGGTAGTGCAAGTGCAGATACAATAGTGCTAATAAGTACTAATTTTTTCATTGTAATTCCCTATTCTATTTAAAGCATTTTTTTAAGTGTGTTGTCTTTGTTTATAAAGTGGTGTTTAAGTGCTGCTAGTGCATGCAACAGTGCTAAACCTATTAAACTATAAGTGAGATAAAAATGAACTTCACCGGCAATATCTTCTTGGTTTTCAAAAAAGGAACCTAAACCCGGTAGGGTAAACCAGTTGAAAACTTCAATACCTCGGCCATCTGCTGTTGAAATTAAATACCCAGAGATAAATACCGCAATAAGCAAGATGTAAAGCAAGGTGTGAGCAATTTTAGCTGAGAATTTTTCCCAGCTAGCACCTTCAATCTCAGGTGATGAATGAGTTAATTTCCATACAATTCGAAACAGAGTGACTGCTAACAGCACTAATCCAATAGATTTATGCCAATGTGGTGCGATTTTGTACCATTCACTGTAATAGTTTAAATCTACCATCCAGTAACCCACCACAAACAGCGTAAAAACAGCAAGTGCAGAAAGCCAATGAATGACCTTAGCTATCGGATTATATTGTGAGTGGAGGTGTGGCATTCTCGTTCATCCTGTTAATTTTTTTATTAAGTATCTGTAGTTTAGCTAACTTATAGAATAATCAAACAGATAAAGTAAGAATGTTTTATTAAAATATTTGATGTTACGGAAAGTTTTGCTGCTGTTTGCTTTCTAACCAAGTTGGGTATTTATGCATTACGGAGTGAAAAAAAGGACTATTGAGATGAGTCCATCTAACCATATTTTTAAGTTATGGTAAGGTGTTTGTTGGAACCATTGCTTATCCACAGATGCAAATTGTCGGATAAAAGGAAAGATAGCAATATCTGCAAGGGTTAGCTTGTTGGCGAATAAGTATTGTGTGACAGTTAAACGCAGCTCTAACTTAACTAAAAAGTCTTCACATTGGTCACGATAATAACTCTCTGTAAATTCAGGAAAGCGGTCGGCATACTTGTATCGGTCTAACCACTCTTTAAACTCAAAGTCATTTTCATCAATTAAGCTTAACATCTGATTAAGGTTGCCTGCTAACCAGTTGTTTGGGTCGTTATGCGAAAGTGCCCAAGCCATAATATCCAAGCTTTCATCTAATACTTCACCACTACTGAGTTGTAAAACAGGTACAGTGGCCTTTTCAGAAAGCGCTAACATCTCTGGCGGTTTCTCTTTTAAAATAATTTCACGTAGTTGTACTTGCTGTTGACTATACGCAATAGCAAGTCGAGCTCGCATTGCATAAGGACATCGTCGAAAAGAGTAGAGAGTGTGAGCCATAATTTTTCCTATTTAAAGGTTAAGCGAATAGATTCAAATTATCCCTTACCCGTTGAAGAAGCAAGATATTTTACGTGTAGATATTAATATTTGAGTAACTATGTTGTTGTGAACTCGATATCTTTACTTGCTTAATAATCTGAAAATTTGCCTATAAAAATAGCCTAGCGAGTATAAAAGTAATCATTAAAGTTGGTATATCTACAGCATTTTAATTTTGTTTTTCATTGCCAGGCATTAGATTTTAGCCTTGATGAGGCGCGTCAATTTATCCATTTACAATATTGTCTGCATCATGGATAGGTGAAGCACAACTGTCAGATTTTTAATGTACTTAAAAAACCGTGCGCTAGTAGCTAAAATACACACTCCTTTTTGCTTAAACCTTATGATAATGCTATTTTCTCGCCCTGTTTTTTTGTATCTAATAAGGAGTATTATCTTGCAGTCGGTTGTTGATTTTTTAAATGGAATTATCTGGAGTCCCGCGCTTATCTACCTTTGCTTAGCGGCAGGTCTATTTTATTCAATTCAGACACGTTTTGTGCAAGTGCGTTTGTTTCGAGAAATGTGGAGGCTATTATTATCAGGGAAAAAATCAGAACATGGTATCTCCTCATTTCAAGCATTAGCAGTGTCACTATCAGGGCGCGTTGGTACTGGTAATATTGCAGGTGTAGCTGCTGCTATCGGCTTTGGTGGACCTGGCGCTGTGTTTTGGATGTGGGTAGTCGCATTTTTAGGTGCTGCAACTGCATATACTGAGTCGACCTTAGCGCAAATCTATAAAGAGGTGGATGATGGTCAATATCGTGGTGGTCCTGCCTATTACATTGAAAAAGTGACTGGTCAAAAATGGTATGCAGTTATTTTTGCCATCGCTACAGTTGCAGCCTGTGGCCTACTATTACCGGGTATTCAATCAAACAGTATCGGTAATGCGGTAGAGCTTGCATTTGGATCTGGTGAAATGATTGATACGGGAATAGGTATCATCAGTTCAACCAAAATAGCGACAGCTGCTGGTATTGTATTAATTTTAGGTTTTATTATTTTTGGTGGTGTAAAGCGTATCGCTAGTTTTACCCAATATGTCGTACCATTTATGGCGCTTGCTTACATCATTATTGCCTGTGTGATCATTGCGTTACATATTACTGAACTGCCTGCTATTTTTATGATGATTATTGGTGATGCGTTCACACCGATGGCGGGTTTTGGTGCGGCAATTGGCTGGGGAGTTAAACGTGGTGTGTACTCAAATGAAGCAGGACAAGGTACAGGCCCTCATGCAGCAGCTGCAGCAGAAGTTGAGCATCCAGCGCAACAAGGGTTAGTACAAGCATTTTCTGTTTATATTGATACACTATTTGTTTGTTCTGCTACGGCATTTGTCATCTTAATTACTGGCGCATATAACGTACATGGTGCTGGTGAAAGCTTCTTAGTGCAAAATGTGGCTGCCGATATTGCCGCTAACAGCCCTGCATTTACGCAGATGGCCGTTGAAAAAGTATTGCCTGGTGTGGGTAAACCATTTATCGCATTGGCACTGTTTTTCTTCTCATTCACTACGATTTTAGCGTATTACTATATTGCAGAAACTAATGTCGCGTATATTCGTCGCACCTTAAAGATGCCTAACTTTACCTTTGTATTAAAAGTTGCTCTTATGTTTGCTACTTTTTACGGCACCATCAAAACGGCTAACTTAGCATGGGGGTTAGGTGATGTTGGTGTTGGTTTGATGGCATGGTTAAATATTGTTGGCCTATTGATCATCTTCTTCATGGGCAGACCTGCACTTAAAGCGTTGAAGGATTATGAAGCCCAACGTAAAGCTAAAAAAGAGGTTTATAGCTTTGACCCATTAAAATTAGGTATTAAAAACGCCACTTTCTGGGAAGATAAGAACAGTAAAAAATAGTATATTCAAGAAGTGACAGGCGCTTTGAAGTTATTTCAAAGCGCCTGTTTATTACTCTTTTTTGGCACCCCTAAGCATTGCATCAATCAATGATTGAGCCACAAACTTAGTTAACGCATCATCTGCACCTACCTGTTGTGCTCTATCAACACTCATTTCGCTTGAAAGGGAAGTATGTAAAATAATGTAAGCGCTGGCTATCTCTTTAATGCTACGTACTTCAAAAGTAAGTTCATAGCCATCTAATCCCGGCATCTCAATATCACTCACTAAAATGCTGATAGGCTCCTCTTTTTTAGCGCACTCTAGCATCACTTGTAGTGCATCATTACCGTTTTTACACACCTTAAAGGGGACATCAATGCGTGTTAATGCATTCTCTAATTGTTTTCGGGCAACGGCAGAGTCATCAACCAGTAGAATATGTTCGTTTTGTAGTAAGCCTTTTTGAACACCGGTTATCTCAACTGCATGGTCGTCATTTTCAGGAAAAATTTGTGATAACAGTAGTTCAATATCGAGTAGTTGAATCAGTTTCTTTTCGAAGTGAGTGATGCCGGTAATGTAGGTTTTATGGCCTAATGAAGCGGGTGGTGGATCAATGTTTTTCCAGTTACACTCAATAATTCGTTCAATTTTACGCACTAAAAAACCAACGTGTTGGCGACTACAATCGGTAATGATAATAACGCAGTCTTTTTTTTCATTTTCACTGATAGGCGGATAACCTACCGCTGCTGCCATATCAATAATTGACAGTGTTTCGCCACGAATACTGGTTGCCCCAATGATATTGCTGTCAGCATTAGGCAGTTGCGTTAAAGGCTGGTAAGGAACAATTTCTTGAATCTTCAATGTACCAAGCGCGAAGCTTTGTAATGCTGAAAGTTTAAAAAGTAATAAACCTTGTGATTGGCTAGAGGTTGATTGCATAAAAAATCCGTAAAAAAGTTTGTTAATAAATTATAGTCGATGTGAACAAATTAGATGTTAACATGTTGTTAAATTCAATTATTGTAGAGAAAACTATGACTCCAGAGCAACAAATACAACTTGAAGCGGCTGCATTTCGTCGATTATTAAAGCATCTTGATAGCCGTAAAGATGTACAAAATATTGAACTGATGAATTTGTCTGGTTTTTGTCGTAACTGTTTGTCAAAGTGGATGATGGCAGAAGCTAAAAACATTAATGTTGATCTTGATTACGATCAAGCAAGAGAAGCTGTTTATGGCATGCCATATTCACAATGGAAAGAAAACCATCAGTTGCCTGCTACAGCTGAGCAACTTGCTAAATTTGAAGCGATTCAAAATAGTAAATAATTACTCTTGCTCTGTGGCTAGCTGTGCTAGCCACAATGTTTCAAATTGCAACATCTGTTGGTGTTTCTTTGAAGCATTGTGTTCCGCTCTATCAAGCTCAGTGGTAAAGGGGCCTGCACGACAAATAGTACAACAGTTCCCTTGTTGATAAATAGGACCATCTAACTCATCTTTTATCACATGGTGTTGGTCTAAGCTCCATACATAGGTCCTACCCTTTGTATCACGTACATGTTTATCTCTATCAACATTGCGCACTTTGTATTCAGGGAAGTGCTTGATCTCAAAAAGGGATGAGCCAATATAGTGAAAGTCAGTTTGCTGATGTAGTGCGTTTTCAATGTTCCACTCTCGATAAGGTTTAACATCCTTAGAAGTGATAAAACAGAGTTGCTCTCCTTTGGGGTCTAAAAAGTAACGGAAAGCATTTTTCAAAAAATCACGTAATAAACTTCGATTTAAAGTGTTGATGCTCACTTGCAAACCACGCGCTTTATACTCATCAAAAGATTGAAAAGCAGGCAGCAAAGGAAATTGGAAAATAACCACATCGAATTGTTGTTTTTTAAGTGTGGACCATGAGTTTTTATCGGTAACATCAAAATTAAACAACAGTGGAACATTAGTTTCATTTAGTGCGATGTAGCCATTTTCACTGTATTTAGTGGTCATGGTATTAAGTGAATCGTATACCGTCGCAGTTAAATGCGCTGGTTGATGGTATTTGAATAATGAATGGGAGAAGGAGAGGTCGCCGCCCCCAACGGTTAATATTCGCCACTTTTTTTTAATAATCATGCACACTACTCGCTAAATAAATTCAGCGCTAATCTAACACTTAATTAAAAGTTCGCTAAGCTTTAGTGAACAATAATTACAGGTACTAGTATGAAACGTCTATTTAACAACCCTCTCTATTTTAATATTTTATCCGCTTTTATTGCTTTTTCTTTTTGGGGAGGTTGGGCCTATTTTGTAAATCGTAGTGATATGGGAAATGAGGGACTGGTATCTGGCTTAACACAGGGCTTGATGAGTTTTTTTATCACATTTTTTATGGCGACATTAGTGACATATTTATATCGAAAAGTGGAATCTCATAAGCTATTGTTCGCACCCTTTTTAACGGTGAGCATAACGGGAATATTACTATCTACCGTACATTTTTTAGTCGCAACCCCCAGTATATTTTATACCATTGCCCCTACGCTATTTGTCTCTTTCTTTTTCTGCTTTTTTATCGCCTATAAACTCGATATAAATTGAGACTTTGTTACTGTGTGCAACAAGTGTTGCACATATTAATAAGCTTTTTAGGAGACTTTCATGCATTTAACTATAAAACTATTGGTTTTAATTTTACCTTTTTTAGTGATAAGCAATGTTGTTGCCCAAAAAGTAACAGGATCGGTTGCTGAAAATGAGACCTACCAAATAGGTTTGATGGTACAAGATATACAAGGAGCTTTAGAAACTCGTGATGAACAAGCGCTACAAACCATTAGTTTATATGGCACAGATAGTCGCTATTATTCAATGATTCGAGGGTGGTTGTTTCAAGAGTTAGTGGGGGTTGAAAGCCAGTTACATGCCACTAAAAATAAAAAAAGCGCACAGAAATTTCAAAATAACTCCAATTTTTTAAAAAAGGCAATTATTTTAATTGATTTGGAATAGTCAGTAACCACACGAATTGAAAGTGATCTGAGTCAACAAAAAGAATCAATTAAAAATAAAAACTAAAATATAATAAAAAGATGACTACAGTTAAATAATTGTTAAATAAAACAAGGCTGTGGAATATGATACAAAATGTATTGCTGAAAAAAATAGTTTATATTTCAGCGCTTCTTTTTTTCTCTATTATTGCTTTGCAATATACCCCTGCAGAAATTGTTGTTTGCCTTAGTTTAGCTACCGCAGTTCTTATTTGTCATTATGTTCAAACTCCCCCCATTCTAAAAGCATCTCTAGATACCGATAACGTTGGAAAGAGTGAAACGATATTAACTAGCACCAAAGGGTTAGCTCGTCAGAGTATCTCTAGTTTACAGCAAAACCAAGACGACCTATCAGATCTAATTGGCACCCAAGAGGGAGCAATTCACACGTTAACCGAAGCTTTCATGGCAATTCAGGTTTTGCTTAATCAACAACAAACCTACATTCATACCCTGCTTAGCGTTGAGGTAGAAGGGAAATCATCTTCAATTGAAATGGACATGCGCCAGTTTGCCGAAAACACCTCTAAGACACTCAATCACTTTGTTGAAATAGCCAGCAATATGGGTAATGAGTCCATCTACCTACTTGAAAAAGTTGAACATATTAGTGCGCAAATGCCTGGTGTCATGAAAGCACTGCAAGGCATTGAACAGATTGCTTCACAAACGAATTTACTGGCACTAAACGCCGCCATTGAAGCGGCACGAGCGGGTGAAGCGGGGCGTGGGTTTGCCGTTGTTGCTGGTGAGGTGCGTTCCCTTTCAAATAGCTCATCAGAAGTCAGTCACAATATTCAAAAGCAACTCTCTTCAATAAATGGGCTGATTGCCGAGTTATCTAAAGAGGTGAAAAACATTGCCACACAAGATGTCGATTATGTGCATGACTCAAAAGATGAAGTAAACGAAGCCATTTCTCAGCTTGCTCATAAAGCAGATAACGATTTACAGATGACACGCAACCTTGATGGGTTAGCAACGGAGTTACTTGAGGCCGTTCATAATGCAATGCGTGGTCTACAGTTTGGT
>Ga0209395_1000317_pt1 | contig 71947 bp, 19 predicted proteins | sample GOMGulsemesocosm_3_FD_184635 | JGI IMG/M metagenome (GOLD analysis project Ga0209395, IMG submission 184635) | Methane-oxidizing microbial communities from mesocosms in the Gulf of Mexico - GOM9D Gulf of Mexico (SPAdes) (version 2) | ecosystem: Environmental > Aquatic > Marine > Cold seeps...
ATTGAAACAGGGAACGATTCTTACCGATTTAAGCACAGAAAATCAGGATTAAAAACTGAATAACCTACTAAACCATGTGGAAACTTTTGGACGCTGACAGGTGGTAACTTTTCAACGCTGATTGACAGTCGTTTGCTTTTACAGTGATTGCACTCTAGGGACAAAAAGCCGACTAAATCCTTTATTTCTTCATCTGTAATGTCAACTGTCTTTCTTCGTTTATTGGTTAACTGGACTTTTATGCTTTTCGTCGCTACATACCAGTATTCATGAATAAGTTCTTTTTCTTGGTTGCTTAAAGCTATTCGTATTGTCCGGCCTGTTCGTTTAAACATGTCAAATTTTACGCCTACAGTGATTTTAACCGGTGAATGCAGACTTATCTTAGTTTTTCTTAAAAAGAGTCTTAAACGCGTTTGTTATGTGATTTTAGATATTTAGCAAGAAGAGGGCTTCTTTCTTTTAAAGAAAATAAAAAGAAAACCTAAGTTAGATAAGTTAAAAGATAGTTAATATATGTTACAGGGTGAAAATATGCTCTGTAAGTATTGGTACTCATGGGTTTTGAAAATATTACTGTTCCTAAAGTCACAGTATCGCGTTCCCAAAGTCACAATAGACTGTTCCTAAAGTCACTGTAGATTGTTCCCAAAGTCACAATGCTGTTCCTAAAGTCACAATAGATTGTTCCCAAAGTCACAATATGATTTTTCTAGATAAATTTACTCTATAAATTAAGAGAAAAGTAAAAAAACTAATAATATGTTCCTGATACCACAATAGTAGAGTATAGTTATAAAAAAATATTTGTTCCTGATACCTCAATAGTTATGGCTGATTTCCTTGCTCCAGATAAGCATAAACAAACGGATTTTTTTATTTGTGATGTTTTTGATACCTACAAAGATGACTCTGCATCAATGGAGCATCCTGTTTTTAGTTTATCGACTAAACCTGATCATCGGATGTTGGTGTATCAATACAATGGCAATACGATCAAAATAAAGCCTAGTTATACAGGGCTAGCTACTATCCATGATAAGGATATATTACTTTATCTTACATCCTGTTTAATGAATGCAAAGAACAATGGCGAGCAGATCTCTAATAGAGTTAGGTTTACGGCCTACGATTACTTGGTTTCAACAAATAAAACCATTAACGGCAAGTCTTATACTCAATTAAAAGATGGCTTGGAAAGGTTAAGTGGTACTCGAATTGAGACAGATATTAAAACAGATGGAAAAGAAGTTCTTTCAGAATTCGGGTTGATAGATAGCTGGCATATTGTGAAAGAAGGGAAAGATGGTCGGATGATAGCGGTTGAAGTTGTGCTTTCAGAATGGTTTTATAATTCAATATTGGGTAACTCTGTTCTCAGTATAGATAGAGATTATTTCAGGTTACGTAAACCTACAGAAAGAAGACTCTATGAGTTAGCTAGAAAACACTGTGGAAACCAAGTTACTTGGAAAATAGGATTAGATAAACTCAAGGATAAGATAGGTTCAAACTCGCCACTAAACAAATTACGTTTTAATATAAATAAATTAATAGAGACTAATCATCTGCCTGAATACAATATATCAATGGAAGATGACATTGTGATGTTTTCCAGGAAAGAGCCACCGAAAGAAAATAATGTACCTGCAGGATTGCCTAAGTATGTAACCAAGAAAGAGATTGAGAAGCAGGCTAGACCGGGTGAGAGTTATAAGGACGTAGGGGAGAGGTTAAAAGGTATGAAACAAGTATTGGGGAAGAAATAAATACTTATGATATGAATAAGTATTTATATAATCTGCTATGTAAACGTATTGGTGTTACAAAGTTATTGAATGAAGTTAATTTAGATGATGCGATATTAGTAATTCAGAGCTGTAACAGTAAAGAAGGGTTGGCAAAATTTATTTTCCATATTGAAAATAAAATTGAAGACCCTAAAGAAAATAGTGCAGTCTTGAGAAGTGAGGCGGCAAATTGTTACATTAATTTGATTAAACAATGTGGTTTTAAGGACAAGGGAACCATTGCTATAGATATCTTGGAAAAAAATAAAGTAAAAAGGAATTCTGAAATATTTAGTTTTATAGAAAAGAGGGTTTTATCTTTGGGTTTTTTGGAAGAATAAGAAGGGCAGTTCTTGTAAACTACTTTGATTTATAAAACCCAAAAAACCTAGTGGAAGCGTCACGATTGATTACCTTGCCATACTTAATATTATGCCTGACAACTTGATTAGGATTGTTCTGTAACCAAGCGTTAAATTAATCTAGCAAACCGTTTTCTTCAAGTTGTTGATTGGTGCAATCGAAAACGTCACAGAGTTGGCTGCTATATTTTTATGGTGGTAAATTTATATTACTTTATAAAGGATTTTTAATGGAACGTGCAGCAATAATTTGTATTACTATTTTTACTTTAGCTGGATGTACAACAGCTGGACCTTATGTAACTAATATTTCTAGTGATGGAAATAATGGGTTAAATATAGAAAAATGCAAAGTCGAACTAAATGCTTTTTTAGGTGTTGTTAGTACAGGTGACTGTTCCGGTAGCTCAATACAGCTTTCGCGTTAGATTTATTTTTGAATTGATATTTCCTCAACTCCAATCTCAAACAAAACCCCAACAGCAGCATCCAGCCGCTTAAATACACGAACCTGACCTCTTGTAGTCTCAAGCATGGGGTTCAGTTTATGGGTACCAGAAAGCGTGACAACCCAGCCATCACTCTGCTCATTCTGTTTAATAACAGGCACATCTAAAGCCCCAGCCTGAAACAATAATTCAACTTCCTTGATAACCATGCTAGTTCAACCCATTAGTTGATTCAGGCATGATCAACTCCACGCTTGGAAAATAAGTGCTAAACCGTCCTTTATCTCGTGTCATTAGCTGGTAATCAGCGACTGCGGCATGAGCCCCAATAAAGAAATCGGGTAAAACATTGGTTTTCCCACCTTTACGTTTTTTATATTGCAAGAAAGCTTTACCAGCGAGAAACAGGGCTTCTTTAGGCATTGGTTTAATGGCAAAATTCAGATGTTCAAACAAGGCTTCTACTTCCTCTATCCGCTCAAAACCTACCGAACACTCGGCATAAATAATGGGGTTAATCACAAATGTATTGTTTTTATCCAGTTGTTCAAGTGTTTCAGCACTCCATTCAAACCAGTGGCTTTCTGGTGAGGCTAAATCAGTGACCACACAAGTATCAATTAAAATAATCGACATCATTAATCCCGAGTTAAAGCCATAATTTCATCGGTACTCATGGTTAATTTCCCTGTTTTATGTGCGCTTCTAAAGCGACTATCTGTTTTACTAGATGCTTTAGCTTTGGCAAGGTACCACCGGCCTTTTTCATCCTGTAAAAATTCAATCTCGGTTTCTGCTGGAAGAATACCCATGTTTTCTCTGACATCACGGGGGATAGTGACTTGACCTTTACTGGTTACACGCATAACAGTTACCTCTATAAGTAATACTTTAATAGTAATACTTATATGATTAAAAATCAATAGTTTAATAATGTTGATATAAAAATAGTATTTTGTTTTATCAAAAATAACCTTATGTTTGTATTTTATGGATTGGTTTTATTATTGTTATCTTTTCAAGCAGTTGCCTGGGAAGATGACGCTGTATTGTCTTAATAAGCCAAGTAACCCCGCTTATTAAAGCTCAAAAAAACGTATCAACTACCTTTACTAAGCCTGATTCACTAACTTTGGCATTGCGTAATACCTCCATTTCTGGCCGCTTAGGTTTTGGTGGCACCGATTTTAGGGACGACCCTTATAGAGTGTTTAGTGGTCTACAGATCAATATCCCTTTGTCTTCTATCAAAGAAGATCGTGAACAAGCTATGAAGTTAGTCTCAGAGGTTAAAGCAATGGACTCTATAAATGGAAAGGTAATTGCTGATATTGTCAAAATGCGAACCTTAGAATCAGAATTAGTGGCTTCATAAGTCAGGCGTAAATTTCTTAAATAGAACGAAAAATGGATTAAGAAACGAATAGAAAAGGGGTAGTGAGGTGATTTTATATCGTGTTAATTCAGCATTAAAACAGTGTTGTTTTAATACTAAACCAGTAGTTTGCATATTCTCACCCATCATGAACACCAATTCTTAAGCATAGTGAACACTCATTATTATCCATCGTGAACACCTATAATTATTTGAACGTGAACGTTTTAACTGATATTTAATAATCAGTGTTCACGATCAATAATTATCCTCTACACGCATTGATTATTTCCACTGCTACCCTAACTGATTTTCATATCAGGAAAGGCAATGGCAACAAAGAGAATACCAATGCGACAATTACGAGAAATATTAAGACTTCGATTGCATGCCAAACTCAGCATGCGTCAAATTAGAGATAGCTTGAGATTAAGTCTAGGTTTTATACAAAAAGCCGTGAGTAAAGCAGAAGCACTAGAACTTGATTGGGAGGCTATTGAGAAATTAGATGACTCACATCTAGCAGCTAAAATATATCCTCAAGCGGATACCGCTAAATCTAGCCATAAAGAATTGCCTGATTGGGTAGATATATACCGAGAACTAAAACGAAAAGGAACAACTATGCAGTTACTGTGGGAAGAGTATTCTCAACAGTATCCCAATAGAAGCTTTAGTTATGCGCAATACTGTCGTCTTTACCGAGACTGGTTAAAAAAGCAAAGACGCTCCATGCGACAAATCCATAAGGCGGGTGAGAAACTGTTTGTAGATTATGCGGGGCAAACCGTGCCCATTATCAGTCATAAGACAGGGGAACTGAGAACGGCCCAGATATTCGTTGCTGTTTTAGGCGCATCCAATTACACCTTTTGTGAAGCAACATGGAGTCAAAAGTTGCCTGACTGGATTAACAGCCATGTCAGAGCCTTTGAATTTATCGGTGGTGTTCCCACAATAGTGGTCCCTGACAATCTTAAAAGTGCAGTGACTAAAGCCTGTCGATATGACCCCTTCATCAATCCATCATATCAACAACTCGCCGCTCACTATGGCACTGCACTGGTGCCAGCCAGACCGTTAAAACCCAAAGACAAGGCAAAGGCTGAAGTTGGTGTTCAAAAAGAATTGGATGCTGATTAACACCTGTGAAGAAAAAACCTGTTGAGTTGTGGGAACGTGAAGGATTTAAGAGCCAAAAAGAATATGACGGTTTTATGTATCGTAAACAAATGGAACGCTATACGGTAGATAAATAATTTTGGTTTATGTAGGAGTTATTAGGAAGATATATTGTCAAATAACTTGTTTAATTGTTTATGAGTAATATTGTTAACTAACAAATCTATCAATTGTTTTTTAGTCATTTTCTCAAGCTTATTGTGTAGTAATTCATCATCAATGCTTTCACCTTCAAATTTATCGTTATTACTAGGTTGTAACTCTTCAATAATTCCTTTAACTATATTCAATGAAGGTTTGTTAGTTTCTAACACACGTTCATACACAATATCAGCAATATCTTCTAATTTAGGAGCAGACATAATGTATCCTGCACTAATAGGTATATTACCTAAAGGCCTCTTATCATTAAAAAATCTTGATAAATTCATTAGATGTGTTGCCATTTGTCCAGTAACCCGTTCGTTAAATTTTAACGAACGCCACGCTCCAAATTCATTGTTACTTGAAAACCGTTTTCTCGCTTCCAGTAGTATTAGTCCTTTCAGTATGTGAGATTGTCTATCAATATCAACATACTGTTCAGCAAGGTCATCTAAGGATAATCCAGATAGATTTATTTTATGATGTTGTTTATCTAGTTTTGTTTTTTCAGCTTTTTTTGCAAACTCTTCTGTTTTTTTATCAATTTCAGATTCTGATAAAAATTCTGACTTCTTATTTCGATGTTTAAATGTCATTATTAAGCACCTCATTTAAGGTTGAATTTATTTCAAGTTTTGCTTTTGTGTTATCCAGTTCAACGACTCCCATTCCACGGCCAGAAGAAATTGAATCCCTATAAACCTTACGTTCTCTAATGATAGTGGATAATAAATATATATCTGGATACTCATTAAAAAAATTCTGAGCATCTTCGGCTTCATTAATAACAGGGTTCGTGGGTCCCATTGACAGGACAGCAAAAAATTTTAATGTTGGATTTAATTCTTCTTTAACATCAGCAACCATATCTCGCATAGTTGGAATTGTATCTAGATCAAATTGAGAAGGTCTAACAGGCATAAGAAGAATATCAGCAGCTACTAGCCCTGTCCTTAATTCTCTAGAATCTCTACCAGCAGCATCAACAATGACATATTCATATCTACTATTTAAATCTACTAAAGAAGCCCTTATGTTGTCATATTTTTGTACACAATTAACAATAGGTAATTGTGAATTTTCAGAACGATCCTCAGACCAATTACTTGAAGATGATTGGCGGTCAGTATCGACAAGGACAACATCCTTACCTTGTGTAGCCAATGCAGCAGACAAATTTACTGATATGGTAGATTTACCAACACCACCTTTTTGACTACCTACCAATATGATCATTTTCTACTCCATGAGTTTTTATTTCTTTAAAGTTCATACTCTCGTTTGTTTATTCTTTCACTGACTAAAATACTCATTACCTAAAAATATATTTTTAGTCTATGAGATAACAATCAAATGTTGATTATAACAGAGCTATAAAAGGTGTTTTTAGAATGGAAAAACTTAAAAATACCTTAAGACTACTGAAGTATAAATATTCCTAAGTTAAATGAATAGTTTTAGCACCCAATAAACACTCTGTGGTAGGTTATTTCATACAATAATATCATTGTGAACGATTAAAAAATGATGATGTTTTTTGTGAAAAAATATTATGAAAAACCTACCTACTATCCCATTTATTTTTACATATATGTTCAATTACCATTCCAAGAACGTTATGCTTGAATGTCTATTCAACATAGAGACTATTGCTACTTTTCATACCGTTGGACTTCAAACCCCATTAACAATCATAAACTCTATAACTTCATTTTTGAGTGTACTATTATATGCATTAAGTATCTTGTGGTTTTATTAAAGACCACAATTTTAAAAAAGTGTGAGGTTGAATGGGAATTATCGGATGGTTATTAATTGTATTGATTATTATTCCTATAGGTACAACAATATTTAAAAAATTAGATTGCATTTTTCCAAACTTAACGGTGACATAGCCAAAATAAAAGGCCATTTCTCGAGTTGCATTGACACCCTGCTTTCGGAACATTGATAAATAACCTCCTAACACGGCTAAAATATTTTAGCGCCCGCATCACTCCCAAATATCCTGCGTGAACAATAAATAGTTAACAAATTAATTGTTGTTTTATTGTTATTGTGATAGATTTAAAAAAAGATGTGAGGTGAGTCACGGTTTTTTAGTGATGTAATTCACATCTTTAGTATGAATTTTAATAAAAAAATTATGATTGTTGGGTATTTTGATTAGATGAAAATCTTTAACAAAAAATGTGTAGGGGCATTGAGAGGCTTGTTGAGTAAATTCAACTCCAAAGCTTCTGGAAATGATTTGTTCCTAGATAACGACTCAGATTTACCATTATTTGATGATGGTAAGATGTCTTATCGCCTAGAATCTCTAGAGCCACGAATCCTTCTTTCTGCCGACCCAATTCTAGGTGAAATAGCTCGTTGGGTTGATCATGAATCAAATAATTACTCCGATAATGTCGCAGCCATCATTCAAGAAATTGATGACGTTGTAGAAGCGCAACATAACGCCAGTGACGACCAGAAAAACAATTCAGATACCCTTGCTGATGAAGAAACGCCAGAAATTATTTGGCCAACAGATTGGGAAGATTCTGAAACACACATAGATGATTTTGAAAGTTCAGATTATTCTGAATCAGATAATCCGGATGATTCAGATAATGATGATCGTCTGGAAAACAGTCCATCAGTTACAACAAATAGATTTCAAGAGAACACTCAATCAAGTCATTCTGATCAATCTCAGAATGATAATGAGGCTGATGAGTTAGTCGGTAAAATGACAATATCTCAGTCTTATTTAGTGACAGATTCCTCTGCAGATGAGGATTCTGATGCACGCGTACCTCCACCAGTATATGAGAACGAAATATCTACAGCTGCTAAAATAACAGTCCCTGTAGATGTGTCAAATGATGACATTAACAGTATAAACAATGACTTACACCCAGGATCTGACCTGGACAATACCGTTGCGCGAGGTCCTCCTGCGACAAATAATGACGAAACTACAGGTTCTTACCTGTTAAGTGATGGCTCATCCGTCACAAATAAAACTCAAAACACCCTCACTTCGGAACAACTCAATACCCTTTTTCAAACAGCAATTAAACGCTGGTCTCAACAGCCACTTTCACAAGATCAACTGGATCGTCTTAATAATATTACATTAGAAATTGCTGATTTATCTGAAGGTATCCTTGGAGAAACTCAAGGTTCAATAATTTTCATTGATGACACAGCAGATGGTTTTGGCTGGTTTGTAGATACCACTCCTGAAGATATTGTCGAATTTATTTACAGTATCGGTGATAACCATTTCGCAGCAGCTGATGGAAGTGATGCTGATAATTCGATAGATTTGCTTACAGTACTGCTTCATGAGATTGGCCACGTTCTGGGTTATGGTCATGAAGATGATTTGGCGGTCATGTCTGATGTTTTGGCAGCAGGACAACGGATACTATTAACAGAAGCACCATCTTCAATATCTAAAAGCGAAATCATCCAAGCAAGTGTCGTATCGGGTAACACAATTGATTTAAGCGGTGATGCCAATGCTGTCACCTTAACTGTTCAGACAAATGGCGATATAGTTGTCAGTAATGCCAGTGTGTTAGCTGATAATGTCACACATTCCGGAATTACGATCATCATTGGTAGTAACCAAACCGATACTTTAATTGCAGCAAATCAGGCTAACAGCTGGACTATTATAGGTTCAGGAAGCGGCTTCCTTAATGCGATTGAATTTAGTGCTATCGAAAATTTAACAGGAAGTAGTGACGATGATCGCTTGATTGTTCAAAGCGGTACAAGCGCCGATATTACATTTGACGGCGGCGCTGGAAATGACACTGTCATTAATCAGAGTGGTACTACTGGAATACTAACACTTACATCAGTTGAAACATTCATCGATAGACCCTTATTGTTTATTCCTGGATTTGGAGGCACGCATGCAGCAGATACTTCCAGTGTAGGCATAGAGGAATGGTATCTTACTCTTGGTATTAGTCCTGATAAACTGGTACTCGAGCCATTAGCAAATAGTTATTCAGATTTTGTTCAATCTCTGACAAATGTTGGTTATGTAAATGGCACTAATCAATCAGGTGTAGATGGGACTTTATATGAAGTTTTATGGGACTGGCGTGTAACTGTTGCAGATACGATTGATACCAATAGTGATGGTATTCTATCTGATGTTAGTATAGCTTCATTGACAGACTATGTGACGAATGGTTTTGAATCTGGATTAGACTATTTTGCGTATTGGTTAGATAAAGCAAGTACAGCTTGGGCAAATTTGACAGGGGATACACCTGGGAAAGTTGATGTAATTACACACAGCACAGGTGGTTTAGTTGCAAAAAGCTATATTCAAAGTGCTGCATATACGGACGCTGCAAAAGTAGCCCTTGATCATCTACCTACAATAAATACTTTAATACAAAGTGGTGTGCCTAATCAGGGTACCGGTTCTGTATATTCTATGTTGAATAATGATTTCAGTCTGAAGTCAGCAAGCCGTTTATTGGGTGTCACAATTGATACGGCTTATAAATTGTTGCAATCAGGTAGCGATATTACTAATCCTGATGGTTCAACGATTACTAATACATCACTACCAAGTGAACTGGATTTTATCGATCAATATGTAGCAACATTTAGCGATTTACTTGCAGTATATGATTTTGTTGATAATGGATCTGGAATCACAAGTCTTACTGATAATACCTTATTGACCGAACTTAATGCGGTAAGTAAAACCGCATTTGTTAGCGGTGTGACAGATACTCATATTGTTTATAGCAGTGAAGTTGATACGGCCGACCTGGCTGTTAAACATACTGGCCCTGACTTGTCATTAGGTCTGTCAAATGAGATTTTACCATTTGCTAATCTGATAGGGCGTCTGGCTGGTGCGAGTGAGTCCTGGTATGAGGTTAAAAATGCAACAAGTGGTGGTGATGGAACTGTTTCTGCCTATTCTGCAACAGATGGGTTTGATTCAGGGGTATTATTTGAAGTTACAGCTGCTAATGCTGGAGAAGATGTATCTCACACTGAACTAGTTCAAAACACCTATGCGCAACGCAAGATAATTGAATTTCTGACAGGTACTGATTATGGTGATGCACTGATGTCGACATCAATTGCATTAAGTACTACGCAATCTGCAGCTTATCTATTAGCTAACGGATTGATTGATCCGGTTAAGTTTGCAACGCAAGCGTTTGATGAAGCGACCATTCAGATTGGTAAGGCTAAAGATACAATAGATAGTAAGCTTAATCAGACTCTTCCAATAATAAACAAAAGCATAAACGACTTATTTAATATAAGTGATACGGTGAATGGTCTGGGGTATGATCTTTTTACCAAAATCAGTGATGCATATAATGCTGTAAGTGGTGCAGCAGATTTGACAGCCCTGGAGTCGGCGATTGAAACTGCTTTAGGTTTGACACCTGATGATCCTAAATTTGAAATAAATTATGATTCAGCAGCCGCAACACTGGATTTGGCATTCAATTTTGCACTTAGTAAGACAGCAACTGAAACTATTGACCTGGGTGCTTCAAGTAATGCACTGACTGGGTCAATCACTTTAGATGTTGGAATGTCGCTTAATTTAGATCTCGTTTTTCAAATTGATTTTGGACAATTAATTTCCCAAAAAGATGATGCATCGGTAGCAAACGGCTTTTTAATTCAGCTTAATGATCTTAGTGCTCAGGTGACACTGGGTTCACCTGATATTGACATTACGCTTGGTTTTGAAGGTCTTGGTAGTCTCGCTATTGAAAATGGTACTGCAGATATTAATGCGGCGCTTGATGTAGCATTCCTTGCTAGTAATACTGTAAGTTTAGGCCAGTTAATCACATCAGATTTTTCAACCCTTATTAATTTTTCTGCGGCAGGTTCATTCAATATAAATTTACCAGTCACAGCCAGTATTACTAATTCAATATTTAGTCTGTCAGGTTCTGGTGTACTGGATATAGATTTAGCAGATATATTTAGTGTAAACCTTCCTGCTATTACATTCGGTATTACCGATGCAGAATTAACTATTAATGATTTCGTCTATATTAGAAGCACCATATCATTTGCAACTCAACGTGTTGATGTGGATATGGATGGTAATGGTCTTCTTGGAGCTGGAGATCTAGATGACGCATTTTTGACAACATTCTCACTAAGCAGTGTGACGATGTTTGTCGGCACAGGAGGTGACTTTACACAGTCTGATATTACCAATGCTAATAGTGTAGGGTTTGGTGTGTCTGATGCAAATATTTCAATAGCTATTATTTCACCAGATGTTGTTGATCCAGCAGATCTATCAAATTTCTTTGCATTAAAAGCCACATTAGGCACTGCATCCATCCAGAATTTTGGCGGATTTACTGCCAACGCAACGGATCTTGCAGTAGAGGTTAATCAAGCCTCTAATAGCAGTGGAGTTGTGACACCAGGTTTAGCAATTAACTGGACAACAGATATTGATCTTTCTGCTGATGCCAGCGCTACAGGTGGACCACACTTTAGCGATACTTTGATTGTTGCAACTAAGACTATGGATTCATCCAGTGCGATAGTAAAAGCATCGGGTGGGTTGGCATTGTCCTATAAAGATAACCTAGTGGCAATTGTTACTAACTTTGAATTCATCAGCACCAGAATGGATGTGGTTACTGGTAATAATAATCTAACTTCGGGGGCAACTACTGGAACTCTTGAAGGAGCAGATGTTTTATCATTTGGAATAACGAACGCCAGTATATTTATTGGAAGTGGAGCTGAACTTAATACCTTACTAACATCTATTAATACACTTGATGGTGAAGGTAATCTGACAGCTGATGCTGTGGGTTTCAGTGCGAGTAATGTAAGTTTTGATATCGTATTAGTAAAATCAGGCACAGACAGTTATATCGCTATTGATGTAAGTAGTGTTGTCGGTGACGTAATTGGAGTAGATGATGTTGATGCTCAGGTTAGCGGTTCTGTACAATTCAATCAAGGTGATGTTGCTGGTGAGAAAATTAATTGGGTCAGTGCTTCAAGTATAGGAAATGATCCTAATGATTACATAACAGATCTATCTATTACAGACTCAATAGATCTTCATGTTAGCGGTACAGCTTCATTATATATTGGCAATGGATCTGTGGTTGCTGTGGTAAGCAATTTCACATTGAATATGTTTGCCACAGATATCGTAACAGGAAATTCCTCATTAGGAATTGGCGGTACATTAGTTAATGCAAATGTTCTATCCTTCTCTATTAGCGGTGCAAGTCTGTTTGCAGGCAATGGCGCTAAACTCAATAATGCTCGTGATGACATTATTACCACAGTTACGGATCCTGATTCAGCAAATGATCTCACAGCAGATGCTATTGGATTCAGTATTATTGATGCAAGTTTTGATATGGTATCTATTATTTATGATACTACTACTGCAGCAAATGACGAATATTCCTTTCTAGGCCTTGAGATAAGTTTTTCCAAGGCGGCATTAGCTGGCATTCCTAGTGATATGCTAGATTTCAATGCCTTTGATGTTCTTGTACAGCTAAATCTAGTCAGTACAAACAATCCTTCTGATACAACACCTGATAAGCTCAACTGGAGTGGCTTGAGCCTAACAACAGGACCTGATTTACCGGTATCTTTCAGCGATATAACTTCTCCATTGACCGAAGCCGTTGATCTGCACATTGAAGGTAAAGTAATCTTCAATGTATTAAGTAAGGTCGTTGGCAAAGGCAGTTTTGAATTAACCTTAGGTCAGCTGGTGAGTGGTGCTACTACTTATGAAGCGATGGTGGTTGATCTTCAGGGTGTTGACTTATTTGTAGGCCCTGGTGCATCGGTGACGATTTCCGACACCGGTAATTCTACGACTGACTTTGGCACTTCGACGGTTAATAATGGCAGCTTAGGTTTTGAAGCACTCAACGTCGATATTGCCCTCGTCACACTGACTGATCTTCGCACAGCAGCGGCTAATGATGATTACAGTTACCTTGGACTTGAACTAAGTTTTGATCGTGCAGGGCTTGTGGGACTTGAAGGCACTTTAGACTTTACTGCCTTTGATGTGGTTGCCCAGTTAAACCAGGTTAGCACAACCAGTACTACAGATACTGATCCAAGCAAACTTAACTGGTCGACCTTAGTTGTTGATAGCGGTGTTGCCTTACCGAGTGTCTTCAGTGATGGAACCACCCCGTTAACGGATGCAATTGATTTATATCTTGAAGGCAGTGTTGTTTTTGGTGCCTTAGGATTAGTGGCTGGCAAAGGCAGTTTTGAATTAACCTTAGGTCAGCTGGTGAGTGGTGCTACTACTTATGAAGCGATGGTGGTTGATCTTCAGGGTGTTGACTTATTTGTAGGCCCTGGTGCATCGGTGACGATTTCCGACACCGGTAATTCTACGACTGACTTTGGCACTTCGACGGTTAATAATGGCAGCTTAGGTTTTGAAGCACTCAACGTCGATATTGCCCTCGTCACACTGACTGATCTTCGCACAGCAGCGGCTAATGATGATTACAGTTACCTTGGACTTGAACTAAGTTTTGATCGTGCAGGGCTTGTGGGACTTGAAGGCACTTTAGACTTTACTGCCTTTGATGTGGTTGCCCAGTTAAACCAGGTTAGCACAACCAGTACTACAGATACTGATCCAAGCAAACTTAACTGGTCGACCTTAGTTGTTGATAGCGGTGTTGCCTTACCGAGTGTCTTCAGTGATGGAACCACCCCGTTAACGGATGCAATTGATTTATATCTTGAAGGCACTTTGACTCTTGATGCCTTCGACCTCATTTATCTAGAAGGCAGTTTCTCACTCGTAATGGGTACCGGGGATTTTGTTTTAACTGATGCATCAGCAGGAACTTCCGAGATATTAGCTGATGCCAATTATTTAGAATTTGGTGTAGATGTTGAAACTGCTTCAGTAGGTGGTCCTGATGGTATGACATTCAGAGATATCTCTTTAGCGATGCTGATGGTGACAGATCATTCATTAATACCAATTAAATATACTGCATTGAAAGCTGCTTTGGGTGCTCCAAGTTTTGTTGGTTTACCTACTGGATTAACTATTGATGGCAATCTTTCTTTAGAAGTTAATAAAAGCAGCGATTTAATCAATCCAAACAAGGTTCTAGATTTCGCTGATACGGCTGGTTATTTACCTGATGTTGGGATTGCTGATAGTTATGAAATTCCACTGGGTAATGGCGATACTGAAACATTAGATATGGATGGTAACTCTGGAGAGTTATTGAGAGTCTCCGGTGATCTAATTATTGATGTCTTTGGCTTTGTTGTCTTAGAAGGTAGTTTTGCTTTTGAAACTGCTAGTGGTGATTTCTATGTCACAGACCCTAATAATGGTTCTCCTTTAACAACTACTTTAACCTCAGCAAGTTACCTACTTATCACAGGTTCAGTTACTACTGCCTTTGCTGGTGTGAATAATACTAATGATCTTGTAGATAATGATGAAGACGGAAGTGTTGATGAGGCCGGTGAAATAAATAATGGTGCTATTGGGTTCAGTCTTACTAATGTAAATTTTGCACTGCTCATGGTTACTGATTCAGGTCTTGACCCAAATGTAACTACTGATGATATTAAGTTTACTTCACTTAAAGCTACTATCGGTGATGCAAGTTTTATTGGGATTGATGGTTTAACCGTAGGTGTTGATTCGCTTGAATTAGTTGTAAATCAAGTTGCTGATCCTGGCAATATTGACGCAACCACGGTTTTAGATTTTGCTAATACTGATAATTATGTCGGTGATGATAATGTTTCCTCATATCAACCTACTGGCAGTGATATTGTATTTGATGTTGATGGAAATGAAGGCCCACTATTATCAGTTGCGGGTAATCTTTCACTCGATTTGTACGGGTTTGTTAGTCTAAGTGGTTTCTTTGGATTTAAAGCGGCTAAAGGAAATTTCACTGTTGCTACGAATTCAACGGGGACTCCTGATAATGATTTTACAACCATTAATACAGATTACTTACTGATCTCTGGTTCTGGCATAAATGCATTTGCTGGTTCTGGTGGTGGTACCAGTAGTGCAACAGGTGTTTCATTAACTAATGTCGATTTTACATTGGCTCTTATAAAAGACATTACCAACCCGCTTTCTCCTATTAGCTACACTGCATTAACAGCCACTGGTGAAGGTGGTTTTAGTGGTGTTCCTGGGATTGATATCTCTGGTGATTTTTATATCAAAATGAATAGCAATTCATTAGCTGCAGATCATGTTGCTAAGAATGACGTAATTGATTTTAATTCAACAGGACAGATAATTGGTACATCACTTGGTGATATTGATTTTGAAGGTGAAAGTGGTGCGTTACTAGAAGTCGGCGCAGAGAGTATTCAACTATCTTTATTCGATGTCTTGTTTGTTGATGCTGGATTCAGCTTCAGTCAGTCCACGGTAGATGTTGATGCCAACGGTAATGGTTTCTTCTCTACTACAGAACAGGATCTTGATGACGCATCGATGCTTAAATTCACTCTGACTATCAATAAGTTATTTGCTGGTATCCCTGATGTAGATCCTTTCGATGAAAATGTAGGTGGAACCGGATTCTCTGTAGAGAGCGGTGTTATTGCCTTGGCAGTAATCAAAGCGAATGCCACAAAAATTCCTGGAGATGATCGATCCTTTACTGCTGTTAAAGCTGATTTAGCAGGTCCAATCCAGATGGTTGGATTGCCAGCTGGATTGACGGCAATTGCTACTGATCTGACGGTCGCATTGAATAGCGCTAAAGGTACTGTTCCTGGTGTGCTAACGGCCATCAATTGGCTGTCCTCTGTTAATGAAAATGGTAATTCAACTAATAACTCAGCGTTCCTCAATAGTGATGTTAGAGGTATTGTGTTTAGTGATGGACAAATTATTGGAGCTGGTTTTGAAGCGGATATCGTTTCAATTGGTGGTACCATCGAACTGGATGTTTTCGGTTACCTAGCGGCAACTGCCAGCTTTGACCTGACTCGTCGTGTTGTTGATGTTGATGTCAATGCTGACGGCTTTGGCGGAGTAAATGCCGTTGACGATATGATCGGCGCTAATTTGTTAACCATCGATTTACAAATTAGCGATATGTTTATCGGTGTTCCTAATAGTGTTGGTATTCAAATAAACGAAGGTAGTTTAACTTTAGCGATGTTGAAAGCCGATCCGTTAACAGCAGATGATCGCAGTTACACTGCTTTGATGACCGATGTTGGCGGAGCATCATTGATTGGAATTCCTGGCGTTGAAATTAACGTTGTCAGCCTTGCATATCAAAGTAATCTTTTTGCCGGTACTGCTAATGGACTGACGCCATTGGATTGGACTAATACAATTGACCTTCAAGCTGGATCAGAAACTTTTGAAGCGGATGAAGTTTATGCCGGTGAAACTTTGATTGATCCTGAAACATTCCTACTGAGGGGTGAATTGAACCTTAGTATTGCTGATGGTTTTGTTCTGGCATCAGGACAGTTTGATATCAATATACGTAATGAGCAGACTGAAGGTGTTGTATTCACCGTGACTGATGATGTTGTCACGATCAATAATGCCAATATCATGAGCATCAATCTGACAGATGTTTACTTGTTTGTTGGTGTAAATGGTGAATTTATTAAGGATGATAATGGTAGTGTAACTGGACTTTATACGGATGAAGCGATTGGTTTTAGCGTTCAAAATGCTAGCTTATCCCTAGCTATTATCAGTGAAACCGCTCTGGTACCCGCTGAGGGACAGCCTCCAGTTGATCCTGCAACAATTAAAAAATTCACTGGTCTCAGAGCAGAAATTGAAAGTATGGGGGTACATGGATTACCTGAGACTTTTGAATTTGCGGTTCGTGATCTGATATTACTTAAAAATACTCCGTATATTGATTCAGCTGAAAATTCGACTTATCTTAACTGGATGAATTTAACTTCATCCTCTCTTGGTGTGAATACGATTGTTGGTCTAGGCGATTACGATTCTGGAACAGGTGAGGGAACAATAGGACTTCAAACAAGATTAGCGGGGCTAACTAATAGCATTGAATTGAGTGTTTCCGGTTATCTAGAGATTAATATTGATGGTTTTGTTCTCGCTGCTGGTAAATTTAGTATTGGCCAATCAATTGTCGAAAGTTTCCATGATGGCTATACGCCAGGAGAAACATTCAAAGCTTCAATCTTGCTTATTGAATTAAGCGACCTTTATGTTTTTGCCGGTGTAAACGGAACATATGAACGTGATGCCGGCGGATATGCAAATGGTTTCGTTGAGAGTGACGATACTGTAGGTATCAGTTTCTCTGGTGGTAACCTTACACTGGCTATGGTTGGAGAAGTGGTAGATAAAACTATTCTTGCTAATGCAACTGTTCAAGCACGTAGCTGGATGGGTATAGCTGCTTCCCTTGAAGGATTAGGTGTAGTTGGTTTGCCAGATAATTTTTCAATTACGGGTAAAGATTTTAGTTTCCTTTATAACCAGGGTTCAAAAGTAACGCTGACTAATCCAACTACAAGCAAGCTTGATTGGCAGAATATTGATCACTTTGATGGCACATCGCTGGATAATTTAAGTGGTAATACTGAATTGTTTGTTGCTGGTTATCTGAGTATCACTATTGATGAATTTGTTCATATTGGTGGGGCTGTAACGCTTGGAAAACGTGAGCTTGATGTTAAGACAACCGATACAACTGTGGCTGGTACTCAGAAAGTTTCAGCCTTAATTATTGGTGCCAAAGATATTAATGCCTTTGTTGGTGTAGGTGGGCCTTACTTTGTTGAGTCTGATGGTCTAGACAACGATGGTGATACATTAATTGATGAAGCTGGTGAAATTGATGCCGACGGAGCATTGGGTTTGACGTTGCAACTGGAAGAGCTTGCTTTGGTCATGATAAAAACCTTACCGCCTGTCGCTAATGATCCAAACTTTGTACCACTTACATATACTGCAGTTCAGGCAAGTGGTGGCGCTTCGATTGTCGGTATCGAAGATTTTGTACTACAAGGTAAATTGAACGTTGCAATGAACATGTCTGATGTTAATGGACATGTCGTTGACTTTGCTGCTAGTGCGGCACTTAATGAAGCTACTTTTGGTGATGCAAGTGGTCTAAAAGTTCAGACAGGTACTAATCCAGACACAGATATTACGATTGTCGATTTTAATCGTGAATTAACTCAGGTTAGTGGAGAGTTGACGTTACAGATTGCTGAGTATGTTTATTTAAGTGGCGAATTTGCTTTCTCTCAAGATGGCCCAGTCGATGTGACGCTTTCTGATGGAAGTATTAAGCAAGACATGAACCTTCTACGCATTGGTGCTAGTAATGTTGATGCCTTTGTTGGCGTAGGTGGCCCTTACTTTGTTGATAAAGATGGTCTAGATAACAACAACGATGGAACCATTGACGAAGAGGGTGAAATACAGCATGAAGGTGCAATGGGCGTTGTTCTTAGTGATCTTGAAATAGCGCTTGCACTATTCAAACCTGAGGTTGTAAAAGATGGGATTACCGGTCAGCCTGTTGGAATTGTTGATAAATCCAGCTACTACGCATTGACGGCCAGTGGTGGTGTTGAAGTAGTTGGTATCGATGCCGTGACAATACGTGCAGATGTTTTAACAGTTGCAGTTAACGGTGGTACGGATGGTAATGTAAACACGGCTAACGATCCTGTTATCAACTTTGTTGCTAGTGCTGCTGCCAATGACGCAATCTTTGGTAGCACAGAAGGCCTTAAAGTATTAACCGGTCCTGATCCTGATGGCAGCGATCCTTTGGAAGCGCCTTTCCGTATTATCAATTTTACTGAAGCTACCTTGCAGGCTGCTGGTGATATTACTCTGATCATTGACGAATTTGTCTATGCCAGCGGTGAGTTTGCATTTAGTAAGGGTGCGATCGACCCGGGCACTATCAGGCTGACAGACGGTAGTACGCCAACCGAGGACTTTAATCTGCTGACAATCGGTGGTAACAACATTAACGTCTTTGTTGGCACGGGCGACCCAGATTCCAATGGCGATGGTAGGTTTGATTCTTCAGATGATCCTGAAGGTAATGGGGCGATCGGATTAGTATTGACTGATTTAGATCTAGCGCTTGCACTGATTAGTCCAATTATTCCGTTAAATGGACAAGGTCAGCCTGATCCCACTGTTAATGCTACTAGCTATTACGCGTTATCGGCAAGCGCCAATGAAATCGCACTGGTCGGTGTGCCTGGTGTCTCAATTAGTGCGATGACACTTAACCTTCAAGTTAACGGAACCAGTCCTGCAACAGGTGGTGCTACGCCGACTGCGCCACCACCACCTGCCATTAATTTCACAACCAGTTTTACCACGGATTCTGGCATCAAGGTGCTCACCGGCCCAGACCCCGACAATGAAGGACCTGAAGAGGCTCCTTTTAAGATCATCAGCTTTACCCAGCCAGTTATCGCCGTCTCCGGCAATGTAGCCATCGAACTTGATTTCGATGTTGACGGTACTCCAGATGTCAGTCTGTCGACCTTTATCTCCTTTGAGCAAGCTGTAAGAACTAACGGCACCAAAGCCATCAAGATTGCGCTGACCAATACCCAGCTGACATTGGGTGATCCAGTCAACCCAGTTTTTGACCTCATTATTCCTCAGGGTCTGATTTTTATTACTAATCAGGGTATGGCTGCGAGCTTTACACTTGGCAACCTTAGTTTAGATTTCGGTGATCTTAAAATAAGCGGAGCGCTGCAGTTCCAGATCAACAATACGCAAACTGCTATTAATGAAGATTTCAACGTTGCAGGTGATGGTCTAGATAACGATGGTGATGGCGACATCGACGAAGCAGGTGAGAGCGTCACACTTGATCTGCCAGCCGGTCCATTCCTCCGTCTGGTTGGTAATATATCAATCGAAGTTACGATCGCGGGCACCCCGACCTTCGCATTGCAGGGTGACTTCAGCTTCGAGCAAATCACACTGCGCGACCCAGATGGCCCAGGTGGTCAGCCTCCGGTTAAAGCGATTCGTGTGGGCGCTGCCAATGTTTCTTCTATCATTCAGGACCCAGATAGCGGACAAGGTATCAGCTTCTCTGACGGTGTTGGTGGATTCATCATTATCGATGATGGTGTAACGACCGGTGTTGCTGGAGTTATGTCACTAACTACTGATATCGATCTTGGTTTTGCATCAGCGGGTGGTACGGTAGTTGTTGAATTTAATAATACCGGTGCTGCGGTTGATCAAACCATCAGCTTGGCTGGTAAAAACATTGCAATTAAATTCACTGCAGCTGAAGGTAATGTCGTTAGATTTGCTGTTCTGGATGCCAGTATTGAATTCCCACCATTCTTTTCATTAAGTGGAGACTTTACGGTTCAGACCGTAGGTAATGAAACTTTATATGGCGCTCGTAATGTTGAGATCTTCCTTGGATATGTTCCTGATGGTGGTTCAGTTCGCGATGACAATGGTGAGATAAAATCGGATGCTATTGGTCTGTTAGTGACTAATGCAATTTTCGGCATGATCGAAAAACCTGCCTTAACAGTTGGTGGAGATAAACTCAGAGCCGTCTACGCTTACGGCACCGCAAGTCTTGTTGGTCTTGATGGATTGACGATTGAAGGTAGCATTACTGTTCGTATTAATAACATGGGACAGGCAGTTGATCGTTTGATTGAATTACCAACAGATCCTGCTGCAGAGTTACCTATCGATGCCGATGGAGAAGATAATAACGGTAATGGTCTGATTGATGAAGCGGGTGAGACAGCTGCTATTAGAGTAAAAATCAATCAAGGCAGAATTGAAGAATTCTCAGCAGGCTTTGATGAGTTCGGTGAAATTGTTCCCGGTTCAGAAGTCAGAATCAGTGCTGCTGATATCTTTACCTTATCCGGTGCTGTTCAATTTACCCGTTCACCGACTGGCCGTATTGATGTCAATTTACCAGAAGCTAATATTGATATTTCCATTCCAGATGGAGATGGTGGTTTACAAGAAGCCTTTGGTATTACCGGTTCTGCTAAATTCTTCTTTGGTGGCGTAGAAGGATTCCAGTTAGAAAGCTTATTAGTTCGTGGTTATTCTATTTTTGGTCAGGGAGCGACTATTCCTCCAGCAGCTAGTTCACTAATGTCTCCAACAGCTGATCTGTTATCGCCGTATCAGAATCAACTGGTTAAGGTTGATGATATTCTGGAAATTGATGGCGTTAAGTATCTGGCGGTCACCTTCAATGACGTCAACCGTGTTGGTTTGAATGATGATTCCATTACCGACAGCGGGGCTGAATTTTCTATTGGTGCGACTGATACAGCAGGGCTGACGATTAGCAATATTATCAGTGTCGATAATAATGCTGCTGTTATTAAATACGACGGTGTTAATAATGACCGGACTTTCCTCTACAAATTAATTGTAGATGAAACTAAATTTACTACTAAGATTAATGTTCAAGTTAATTTCTTTGCGAATAGTTGGTCTGACGCTCAAGGTAAAACAAATTCATCTGAGATAGAGCAGTTCACGCTTTATAAAGATACAAAACCAACTCATATCTCACCTTATGCTGTCTTGGCTAATCCATTTAATGGACAGACAATCAGCAAGCAAAGCTTAAATGCGAAACGCTATATTGATGTCACTTTTGTTAGTCCAAATGGTGGAATAGTTGATCCAAACAGTATTGATGGTGATGAGCTTAAATTAACCGGACCGGGTGCTGCGAACATTGATAAAAATTCTTCTGGTTTTATCATTGGTTCAATCCAAAAAGTTTCTGCAACAACTTATCGTTTCTTTGTTCAGGCTAAAGCCGGTGTTCAGATTGAAGAGACTTTCGTTGATGGTGAAGTCACCGTACAAATTGTCGCAGGAAGCTGGGCTGTTGGTACAGGCGCAAGTGCAGTAACTAATGAAGCCGGTGTCAGTGTCTTCACTATTTCAGCAGCTGCAGTAGATGCTGCTACTGCAACGAATAATATTGTACTTGGGCCATTATCACTGGAAGGTCCATCGATTAGTCTAGCTAAAACGGGCTTTAAAGATGGTCAACTGGTGCTTTCTGTTGCCATTGGTGTTAACAAAGCCGGGTTGAGTTTTGGTGGAGAACAAAGTGGCGGAATAACAGCTGAAGTTACCGGTCTAGTCGGAACTTTTGATATCAATGTCGATATTATGCAAGTACTGGATGCTGTTACTCAGGGTGGCAGTATTGCGGATGCCTTTAGTGTACCGGGTAAATTCCGAATTGATATTGCCGGCTTGAAAGTGACGGTGCCTGATGTATTTGAAGTAACTGGTAGCGGTATTGTTATCAATTACGACCCTAACTATGACAAAGAAGCAAATGGTGGTGCACGTCAGGAATTGGTTGTTGTACAAACAGCAACTATTACCTTCCCTAAATTTGGAGTAACTGGCGCTATTCTGCCAAGTGGTACGACTCCAGGTCTGGTGGTTTACGATGATGGATTCGATATTGGCGAAGCGATGTTGATTTATGATCCTGATGGTGGAGCGGTTCCAACTTCAGCAACAGGGTCTACTTCTACTCTGAGTCAGACAAGCGGTAGTGGTAAAAAAATTGCCTTTGGTAGTCTCCTTGAATTCGACGACTTGCGTATTGGCGTTTCTGATTTCAGTGTGACCTTTGGCGAGAAGGTTAACTTTACGGGTACCATCTTTGTTGCTTCGGGAGGCGCTAAGTTTCTTCCTGGTAAAGCCATTTCAGCTACATTGAGCGATCGAATTACTTCCGAACCTGATGTAGCACCAAACTTCCCAAATACGGAAGCGGTAAGGGCATCACTGGAATTTGAAGATGGAAAAGTTAAAGGCTTTATCTTTGAGGTAGATACTCTAAGAATTACGTTAGGCAGCTTCCTGACCATAACGGCTACTGATTTATTTATTAATACCGGTGCCGCTGATGATGAAGAGATCGTCAGCTTCAGGGCAGTTGGAGCAGAAGTCACTATTGGTTCTCTCAAAATTGGTGGTGAAGCACGTAACTTTGCCTTCCTAGGTGATGGTACCTTTGTTACCAAGGCTGGCTTTGGTGTATTTCTTGAGATTGGTTCTGCTGATGGATCAAGCTTTAAATGGCCAGAATGGTTACCTATCAAGATAACCGAGATTGGAATTCAATGGCCCGATATTCAGGCTGATCCTGGTGACTTTGTCCTGACATTATCAGCCGCTGTTGAAGAACTAAAAGCGGTTCCAGGGCTTGAATTTTCCGGTGCGATAGAAGGTATCAAAATTGATATCGGTTTATTGCAGGAAGGTAAGTTCCCAATTATTGATATAGCCGCATTGGGAATATCTGTTTCCGGTGAAATATTTGGTGGTGAAATTGAAGCTGGCTTGATAGGTGGCATCCTAAGAATGGATGCTCTTGGTAATATCATTGATACCTTTGATATAGTCACACCGATTGAAGACCGTGTCTTCTTTATTGGTATGGAAGGTGGATTCTCATTCCCCGGCATTGGAGGGTTGACCATCAAGTTTGCCATGTCTGAACTGGGTCCATTGGGTGTCTATCTGAGTGGCTCTGTACCGGGAGGTATTTTGCTTGAGCCTAATACAGGTTTGTCAATGAATGACTTCTCGGCTGGTGTTGAGTTCTTTAAAACATTGCCGTCTATTGAAGAGCCCGAACAATTACGTGGTCCTGAATTTGGGTTACCTACAGAGTTAAGTGCTGATGAATGGTTAAGTAGTGTTAAACAGCAGGTAGCGACTCAATATCGTGCGGTTAAAGCTAATCCTGCAATGAATGGATTTACCGCTGCATTTACATCACCTATGTTGATTACCGGTGGTGCTAAAATATTCTCACTTTATACCTCTAAGGAAGTGTTTAACGGTGAAGTTATTGTTCGTTTCAGTACCGATGGCAAGTTCTTAATCATTGGTAAACTTAATTTTGCTGCCGACAATTTAAGTATTAGCGGTAAACTTTATGCTGATCTGTCTAAGATTGCGGCTGGTGAAGCAACTGTTCTATTCCTCGCAGATATTCCTGATCAAGTCCAATTGTTATCGATTGATGGCAAGTTGAAAATGGGTTTCCGCGATGCATCAGGTCAGGAAGTTGAATTTACTGTTATTGACCCACAAACAGGTCAACCATATGCACGATTGGCAGGCCCCGCTGATGGAGGTCTGATTGGTGTTGGTTCTCTAAACGGTCGTGGATATATCGATGTCACGTTCCCTGATACAGCAGGACAAATAATTAAAGATGGTGATCCTGTTGATGTAACAGGAACGCTCAATGCAGCTTCTATTTTGGATCTGGAAACAGAATTTAGACTAGTATCAAGTTCAGGTGCTGAACTTGATTTGACTCAAACGCCTGTCCATTTGCAGGGTAATACTTTCCGATTCTGGACATTGGGTGATGTTGTATCTGATGCCAATATTATCTTCCTGAAAGAAACCTGGTCTTATCTAGCGCCAAATGGTGAAGAATTATTTAGTCAATTCGGTGCTTACGAAGATGCTGATGGTGTCGAACAGAATAATGGAGCTGGAGATGACGATAGAGAAATCATTGTAGCCAGTTTTATTGCTCCATATATCGATGTTAAGTTCGTCTCAGCAGCTGGTTTTGAATGGAGTGATAATGATTTACGTGCTTTAGCGAGTCTTGGGGCTGCAGCCGTTATCAGCAAGTTTGAAGCACGTGATGCTGAGGGTAACTTACTTACAACTCAACCTGGGTTAGTTGATGGCGAGGGTATCTATCTTGGCAATAACATGATTCGCTATTTCGTTGATGGTGATAGTGTCAATGCCGACACGGACTTCGAGGCTGGTGTCTATGTGATTGAATTTACAGGTACTACTGAAGCCAATGCATTGTTAGGTGCTGATTTGACTGTAGCATCCAATAGCTTTGAAGTTGTCATGCCAACAGTGAATGTAGCATTACCTTTTGCTTCTGAAACAGCTAGTACAAGCGATATTGGGTTAGCTGGTGATACATCAGGTCTTGATGAGTTGGGCGTGATTGATGTCAATGTACTAAATGCGCAAAAAGATTCAACGGGTCATTATATTGAAGTGATCTTCAAAGCCCCTCCTGGTACAGCTCTGGATTATGCTTCCATACTTGATGGTGGTACAGATTATGAGTTTAAATTATGGACGGTTGATGCAGCTGGTGTAGCAATAGAAAGAACAATTGATGCAGAACCAATCCCAGTCAGCATGGAGTTTAATGAAGACTTTATTTTGGTTGGTACACCTATTACTGGTGCAACGAATGATAAGTTAACAGAAGATGGTATTAATCGTTTCCGTTATTACATTGGAAACTGGACAGCTGAACCCGGCCAGTTAGTCATCGAGTTTGTCACAAATGGCTGGAATGATGATCAGGGTAATATGGGTCCTGAAGGTACTTGGGTATTTGGTATTGAAGGTCCAACTGCTAATTTGGTAGGCCCTGCTGATGATGGTAGTATCGATATTGGCGAACTCAATAATCGTAACTATATTGATGTCATATTCCCTGATGCTCCAGCTGGTTATATGATTGAAGCTGCATCGATAACTGATTTTGAAAGCGAGTTTAGTCTCACTGGTTCTGGTCTGGGTAGTATTACCCTGGATAGTGGACAGGCTCCAATCGATCTTGGTAACAATGAATTCCGCTACTGGGTAAATGGTCTCTTTGCTGAAGGCAATATCAGTGCTGAATTTATTTCAGGCAGTTGGTCATTTATTCCTGGTGACAATACGACAGGCATACCAGCAGGTGCTCCTGCGGCACCAAGTACTACAACCATCACGTTAGACGATGCTTCTTATCTGACTGTTGAATTTGATAACATTCCAACAGGTTTCCAGATCGATCCTGCTTCTATTATTGATACAGCTGCTGAATTCACATTGGATTACACTGGTCTTGGCAGTATTAATCTTGTTGAAGATGAAGCACCTACCTTCGATGAAGATACCAATAGCTGGTCTTTCCGTATTAGCGGTGATTTTGTTTTCGATGGCAGTGAGTCTGTTACCTTAATATTCGGCGCAGAAGCTACCTGGTCGTATATCCTTGAAGATCATGCGCCTGAAGCGTTCTTATGGACCACTAATCCTACTTTAGAAAATGACAGAACTTATATTGATATAGAAATCAATACATCGATTGATACTACGCCTGATGAAACACTAATTTCACTGGCAGCTGTAGATCATATTGATATGCTAAGTCATGATGAGATTTCAATCTCAGGTGTAACTCTGGCAGCTGCTGATCCATCAAAAGTTAGTAATAATTTGTATCGTTACTACATAGCTGGTCTGTTTGATCCAGGTGAAGTGGCTGTAGTGATTAATGAAGGTGCCATTGTTGATAGCACTACTGTTAACAATCGTGCAAGTACTGAAACCTTCATCGTGGAAGGTCCAACCGCTTCAATTCAGTCCCCATTAGATGGTGGCAATATCGGTATTCTTTCACAGAATAATCGTGGTTTTGTTGATGTTACCTTTGGTTTCCCAGGTATCGATATTGATTCAGTTTTCGATGAAGATTCAGAATTTAACATCGTATCTTCAGCTGGTCATGATCTTGTTATCGATAGCGACCAGACTCCTGCCTTAATTAACCAGAATGAAACAAGCGCTACCTTCCGTTACTGGACCATTGGAACCTACACCTCAGGCGATATCAGCCTTGCACTGACTAATGGTGGTATCGATGATACCACTGGCACGATTGATACCACTGGTATTGTACTAACCGTAGCTGATCCAACCACTGCTAACCTAACTTATATCGATGTTCGCTATAAAGCGACTGCCGGCAATACCCTTGATCTTGATTCCATCGATAATGATGAATTTGAACTCTTTGCAGATAAAGAAGAACTAACGCCTTATTCAGCTGTTCTATCTGCTGGCATTGATCCTGTTCAATTAACTGCTAGCAATACTTTCCGTTATTTCTTTACCGGTGACTTTACCTCAGGTGATGTCTGGTTGATCTTTAATGCTGGTAGCTTCCTCTCTGTTGCAGAAGATATTGATGGCCAAATAGATTCTGGTATAGCTAACCTTGCTGATACACAGGGTTTCAACGTTATTGAACTGACAGCTGAAGTCATTGACCCCATAGGTGGCAGTACGATTGATGCGGGTCTGCTGAACAACCGTGGTTATATTGATATTACCTTTGATGCTCCAGCCGGTGGAGTAGCAGTAGATATTGATTCAATACTGGATGCTGATGCTGAACTGCTTGTCGATCATGCCGATGCAACTTACCAAATTGATGAAAACCAGGCGCCTATTCAGATCGATGGTACGGATTCCAATAAGTTCCGTTACTGGTATACCGGTGTTTATGATGATACTGCTCCTACGCTGATTGCCGACAGTGCCAGTTACCTGAAAGCAGATGGTGAGAGTGAAGTAGTAACAACAATTTCAAATATAACTGAAGGTAATGCAACCTATATTGATGTGCGTTACAACACGATTGGTAGTTTAGCACTGGATGCTGAAAGCATTACAGACTTTGGTAGTGAAGAGCACGAGTTTAATATCGGTGGTGAAGGTTTTGTTGGTACTTTAATTGATACTGCGCCAACGCAGTTAGGTGCTAGCAATGATGATGTCGATAATGATAATGACGGCCAGATTGATGAAGCCGACGAAAATGTCTTCCGTTATTATTTACAGAAAAACGTTGAAGGGTTAGCCTTCCAGAAAGGTGCAGTGGCGATCAACTTCCTAGCTGGTAGCTGGTCTGATACAGATGGTAATGAAGGTGCAGCTAGCACACATAATGTTCAACTAATCGAAACACTTGAACAGCCTGTTGGAGAAACCGCCACAGCCACTAGTAAAGTTTTCTATATTGAAATATCTGGCGGTATTACTCTTGAGGGTCTTGGCTTTACTGAAGAGCCTATCATTTCAATTCGTGGCAAGGTTGTTCTTGAATTCGGAAGCTATGAAATCAAGGTTGATCAGAACGCCGATAATGATACCGATGATGAAGGTGAAACATTTAATGTTACACGCTTCAGTTTAGATGCTTCTGGCACGATCAAAATTATTAAACTGGGTAATATTGGTTCAGTTGCCGCACGATTTATATTGCAAACTGGAGATACCGTATCCGGTAATCCTGAATTCTGGGGCGTTGCCAAAATTCAGGCTAATCTCGATTTCTTGAAAAACTACGGCATCTTTGCTGAGGGTAGTGCCCAGTTAATGATCAACACTACGTCTTCAGTGAAAACTGAGACGATTTCACTGGAAGGGATTCCTGGCGATATCATTGGTATTGATCTTGGCTTAAGTACCTCTTCATTAGCCAGTGCACCATTAGCTGATGTTGAATTACCTTCATCTTGGCTGCCAATATTGACACAAGCATTAGAGGCCGAAGGCTACACCATCAGTTCAGATACTGCCGGTGAAAAACTAGTTAACCTTACTGGTGCAACTGTTCAAACCATTATTACCGGCCAACAATGGAAAGTGATCACACAGTTACCTGCAGATGCAAGTGGCGTTGCTCCGGTTTTCTTCGTAGAAATTGACTCTAACGGCAATATTAACCTGCTTTCTGAATCTCAAACTCTTGAACTGGCAGCAGAATCATTCTCAATCCAGATTCTTGGGTCATTGAAAATTAAAGCCAACGGTTCTTCAGATCCTACTGCTGATGACTGGGTAGTCTTTACTGGTGGATTCTTCCTGAAAATCACACCAGATAGATTTGAAGTATTTATTACTGCTTATGCTTCTATTCCTATATTGGGACTAGAAGGGCAGGCAACCGGTCTTGCGATTATTGATGCTCGAATTGATGGTCCAGGTATTCCGGGTATTGCATTGATGCTTAATGTTGAACTGAGCTTTGGTGCTTCACCTGATAGTCCGGACGATGATCGTGGTGATACTGGTGGCTCGGCACTTGATGGTATTTTTGAAGTCAGGGGTGAAGTGCTGATCATGCTCAATACCACGATGCGTGAACAGATTTTTGAAATCCCTGACGAATTTATTCCATTATTGCCAGAAGGCTCAGCGACCACCATTGAGATCTTTGATGCAGCACCAGATCTTGAAGGAAACAGGTCTTCTGATCCCGGCGCAAGTCCTGCTATCTATATTACAGCGTTGATTCAGGGTTCGGTTACCTTGTTTGACGTCATTACGCTGTCTGGCTTTATTGGATTTACTGCCAGTGCGGGTCCTAGTGGTGCATATATACAGATTGCTGGTGCTGTTAGTACCAAGATTGATTATGTAGGCTCTCTTACTGGTAGTTTGGATTTGCGTTTTTATACCAATTTCGATGATCCAGTCCACGGTGATCTGGGCATTGGCGTTGTTGGTCGGGTTCAACTAGCTATAGCTGATGGCGGTGCGATCCCAGGAGTAAGTCTACAGGGGCAGTTCCTTCTCGAGATTAATACGTTCAGTGAAGATGTCACTATTCAGACATTCCAAACAAACATAGAGGCTGATTCATCCTATATTGGAAGCCAGCCAAAAATACTGGCGACTGATTCGGATACAGGCTTGTTTATTATTGGTGATGTTGAAATAGGCCAAGGATTCCGTATCGTCCTTGAGGGTGAGTTGATTATTGGTGATTTGATAGAAATCAAAGGCACCTTTATATTTGAAATCGCTCCAACACATGTACAGATAGCCGCCTCTGCGACAATGAAATTGCTCGGTATTGGTGAATTTGATCTTGATGCCGTTTTACGTATCGATGCTGATGGACTTGCTCTGTATGCCAATATCAGTCTTTCTGGTGGGTTTGGTGGAGACATTGGACTTAACTTTAATGCTGGCGCTACCATCATACTGGGTATTATTAGTCAGCCTAAGGTATTGGAAACCGCTGATGGAGATTTGGTCACTGTTGACCCAGGCTTCCAGCTACATATAGAGGGCACCGTTACTTTCCTTGGTTTTGCTGAAGCCTCAGGTAGTACAACGATCAAAATTATCCAGGGACAGTGGTCTGTTGAGTTTGATGTAGCTCTTAATCTTGGACCTTTGACAATAGAAGCGCGTGGTGGGGCAGCTATTTATACTGATAGCAGTCCTGGACTGGCTCTAGTGCTTGATGTAAGCGTAGAAGCCAATATGTTCGAGATTATTAAAATCAAGGCTACAGGTACACTGCAACTAAATACAACCAGTACCTCTCGAACACTGGCTGGTATCACCATGTCAGGCAACAGTTTTGTCATTGCCTTAACCGGTGAAGTCAAGTTCCTTGAAGTATTGAAACTAGATGCTTACTTCTTGCTTGCTGTGGGTTATGAAGGTATTGGATCCTGGAAAGTTGAGTTCTCAGCCAGCATGGATTTCTTTGGTTTGGCAAAAATGTCAGCCAGTGGATTCTTTAACTATAAAGGCCACTTTAATATTACCTTGGATGGTGGCTTTACACTGGGAAGTAGCAGTTTTGGGTTAGTGGCGAGTTTCCACTTTGAAGTCGGATTTGGTGAGCGTCAGGTAGCGGGTGAGCCAGAGGGTATTACTGAATACTTCTTTACAGTTAATGCCAAAGGATCAGCAAAACTACGTGCTTTTGGTATTACCTTTGCTGGTGTCTCAATTGGATTTGATGTGACAGCAGCAGGTTCTGGTCGTGTGCCCATCGTGGTTAGTGCAAATGCATCAGTGAAAATACTGTTCGTTAAAATAAAAGTTTCAATGAGTTTTACGTTGGGTTATATCGAATTGCCAAAAGTGGTTTATTTGGCGGGTAGTGGCACTGGTGATACTCGACTTTGGGATCCTGATGGTATTAATGTTGATGGAATTCTTTTCCTCAATACGGGGAGTCGTAATACGCAACGTGGTATTGCCGAGGGTGCAGCCGGTGAGGTTTATATCATTGAACATATCGGTGGCGATGCAAACGGTGAAACTATCCGGGTCAAGTTCAGTGGTCGTGAGAAAATCTATACTGGTGTGAAAGAAATTCGTGCTTTTACTGGTGAGGGCGATGATCATATCTATGTTAACGAAGGTGTTCTGGCTGATGTTCACTTCGAAGGTGGTAATGGCAATGACGTATTTATCTACAACGGTTCCGGTGCAGCTTATCTAAATGGTGGTGCAGGTAATGACTATCTGGTTGTAGATGAATTTGCTGGTGCTTCACAAATCTATGGTGGAGGTGATGGTGACTTCATCTTCAACAACAGTGCATTTGGTGCTTATATTGATGGTGGATCTGGTAATGACCTGATCCATGGCGGCAAAGGCGATGATGAAATTTTGGGTAACAGTGGTGATGATGAAATCCACGGTAATGGCGGCAAAGATAAGATTGATGCCGGTTCCAATAATGATCTGGTCAGGTTACAACTAAAACAGGCTCAGTTGGTTGAAACTGCTTACTTTGTCAAAGGTGGCACTGGTAATGATATTCTGGAAGTTACTGCAACTTCGGGCAACGATAAAATCCTGATATCCAATGGTAGTTTACGTGTCAGCTTCCAGAATTCAAATGATGGAGATATTCACTCTGAACAGTTTGAAACACTTAACCTGTTGACTCAAGGTGGTGATGACATCGTCACTATCGATCAAGTTCTAGAATCAAATCTAGATAACATCAATATTGATGTTGGCGCAGGTGGTCGAGATACTTTAATTATCAATGGCACTGATGGCACTGATGAATTCGTATTAACGGATACTGATGATGGCATTCAAATAGCTACAAAATGGTCTGGCCGTGCAGATGTTATTAATATTCAGTTGATCAACAGCGTACGTAGTCAAGGTGATGTTCTGATCATTGATGCGGGTGATGGTGAAGACTTTGTTGATGCTTCAGCTCTGACTAAAAATGTTGCAGCTATTCAAATCATTGGTGGTGCTGCAAACGATGAATTGATTGGTTCACCTTTCGATGATGTGATCGATAGCGGTGAAGGTAGTGATACGGTAACCGGCGGTAAAGGTTGGGATCAGTTCTTTGATGAAGATATTGACAATAATGACACCGATATCTTAAGAGAAGCTTTCAATGAAGATATCGGCTTGTTTAACAACACCCTGGTTGTCGGTACTTTGCTCAATAGCAATGGTACAAATAATTTTGAGGCAGGAAAAACAACCAACAATGAACTAATCGATAAAGGTGATAACTGGGATTCAACTGCAATCGTTGAAGACCTCAAAGATATTTTTGAAGAAGCAGAGCTTAACGGTGGTGCCGGTAACAACACTATGGTGGTTAGTGATCTTGATAACCTGATCAAGGTTGGTTCAAGGCTACGTGGTGTGACCAGCTGGCGTGGTAAGGCAACACTCGATAATAAAGGTAATAATACTGCTAGTCTGGAACATTATCTAGTTACGGTCAGACCAGGTGATATTGGTCAGATCGATATTCGAGATAGTGCCAATGATGATGACCGTTTAGTTGTGACTGGTAGTGATCAGGCTGATTGGATTACCGTTAATGCCAACGCTGCTGACAATCCTGTTCAGGGTGTAATTGATATCACAGGTAACCGTGGTCAGGATACTTCTCAAGTCACGCACGAAGGCGTTTATTATGTCGATTTCAATTCACGTGAATCCGATGATCGTTTTGCTGTACTAAATGTCTTTAAAGAAACGCATATCTACCTTGCTGCAGGATCAGACATCGTTAATGTTGGTAGTAACGCAGTGATCGGTGGCGACACTGATAATTCAGGTGGTAATCTAAACCAGATCAATGCGCCATTATTCATTATCGGTCAAGGTAGTAATGATTACGATATTGTTAATCTGGATGACAGTGGTGACAAATCTGATAATGATGCAACCCTGACAGCGACAACTTTAGATAACGGTATTGAGGGTAGTAACCTTAAGCTATTCGGAGATTCTGGCAGACTGACTTACTTCACACTTGAAGAATTGAATATTCATCTTGGTGGTAAAGCTGCTAATGATGATTCTGTTAACGTTAATCGCCTGACTATTGAAGACACACATACCGGTCCTTCAATTACAAACATCACTAGTTTGGGTGGAAATGATCTATTCAATGTAGAGCGTATCAGTGGTCCTACTAGCATTGATACCGGAGCGGGAGATGACCAGGTTCGTATCGGCAGCTTTGCCGGTAGTAAAGGACAGCTTGATGGAACGCCGGATGCATTCAGTGAAAGCTCATTAAACGATATTGCTGCCCGCCTGACATTACTCGGTGGTGAGGGTAATGCTGATATCGTTAAACTTTATGACGGTGGTGATACCAGTGGTGAAAATGGCGAATTGACACGTGATGAAATTACCGGATTCGGTATGTTACATGGGGTTGATTACAGTGATTTTGAAGTTCTCAAAATGTGGTTGTCCAATGGTAGAAATGGCCTTTATATAGACTCTACCCATACCGGTGTCACTTTTATTGATATGGGTGATGAAGATCCACAGCCTAATCAGGATGATGATGTTATCAACATCAATAGCATTTCAGGTGCAACGACCATTGATGCCGGTGATGGTAATGATGTTATCCGCGTCAACTACGATAGTGATGGTAAGCAGACAAATGTCAGCGGAATCGATGGTGTATTAACACTGCACGGCCAGCAAGGTAGTGATCAATATGATATTGGTCTGGCTGGCGGCATTTCTTCTCGTATTAATGTCTTTGATCAGTCACGTGGTGATACCGGTATTGATCGTCTGAGAGTCTTTGGTACCAACGAAGCTGACTTCTTCCTGTTCCGTGCCAATAAAGATATTGGACAAGGCATGGTAGCTGCTGTTGAAGTTGACGAAAATCGTGAACCTATATTGGGCGGTATTATTGAACGTATTAACTACGACGGTGATATCAATGGTGCGGTAGAGGTTTATGGTCGTGATGCAGATGATACCTTCATCTTTGATGATAATCTGGCGCCGATTGTTGCTTTTGGTGATGGTGGTGACGATACCTTCCAGGTTGGTCAAGTATTCCTGTCATCTCGTGATGGCACTAACCCTGATAATGGGTTGGCTGAAGAAGATTATTTTGAAACCACACAAATTACTCGTGGTTTCTTGTCTAACGGCATCAGCTTCAGCAGTACATTAAGAGGCGGTACAGGTAACGATAACTTTACGGTTTACAGTAATAAAGCTGAGCTTTACCTGTTTGGTGATGAAGATGACGATACCTTTACTGTTCGTGCCTTCGTTAAGGTAGACCCAAATGATCCTAAAGCACCATATACCAATATTAATGGTGGACAGGGTGCTGACTTTATTTCCTTTACCGTTAATGCACCAGTTCGCATCGATGGTGGAGACGGCTTTGATACCTTGACCGTTATTGGTACCGAGTTTGGTGATGACTTTGTTATTAATGATGAAGGGGTCTACGGTGCTGGTCTGTTTATTACTTATACCGGACTTGAGAAAGTCGTGGTTGATGCGATTGAAGGTAATGACCGCTTCTTTATTGAAAGTACCAGTGAGGACTTGATAGTTGAAGTTGTTGGTGGTTTAGGAAGTGATACCTTCAATGTTGGCGGCAGTAATGGAGAAGCTGTTACGGTTGTGAGTAATAACCTTGAAGGTCATAGTGGTTTGGTTATTAACACAGTAAGTAGTAGTGACCCTGATTATCAGGCCATTTACGTACGTGACATTTCAGCCAGTGTGGCCGATAACGACGAGGCGGGTATCGTTGTTACTTTAGTTAGTGGCCCAATGAGAGTCTTTGAAGAATCTGAAACCGATGCTGGTCTTATTAGCTTTACTTACACAGTCGTTCTAACTCGTGCACCAGAAGAAAATGTAATGGTGACTGCATCTCCGACTTCTCTGACTGAGAGTGAACAGCTAGCTGGTGGCAAAGGCCTTGCGCTTAATGGTAGTGAAGATGGTATTGGTTTGGTCTTTACCCGCGATAACTGGTTTATCCCACAGACTGTTTATGTGACTGCACCGGATGACCTGTTGGCTGAAGGTCGTCGCAATGTACCCATACAACATACGGTTATTCAGGGTGTGAGTCCTAAAGACGGTGGTGAGTATGATGGCCTTGCCGTATTAGGTGTGCCCGTTGAAGTTATTGACAATGATGCTGCTGAAGTCTTGATAGTACCACTTTCAGGAACTACTCCCGTTCTGGATAATATATATGACACCGTAGTGGCTGAGGCCAGCGAACTGACTGAACTTAATGAAGATACTTATGCCATTGTATTGACCAAGGCGCCTACAGGAACAGTTCATATCGACCTAAGTGTTCTGGGTATTACTGTTGATAATACTACTGTTTACGATGTAACTTTTGCTGATGGCTCCACAGTCAAGACAGTTACCTTTAATGCAAATGACTGGAATACTCCTAAGATTATTACAGTTATAGCGTTGGATGATGATGACAAAGAAGCAACCCATTACGATCGTATTACGCATGAAATTCAAGCTGCGGATATCGATAATTTTCTCGGTGTCACTATTGAAGATGTAACAGCCGGTCTGGTTCGTGAAATCAATGAAGACCTTGATCAGGAACGTACTGCTGCGGTTGGTTATGAACAGGCACAGATTGATCTCATTGGTACTGTATACATCGGAGATGTCTGGGTTGTTACTATTAATGGTATTGAGCTAGAGCCATTCACTACTATTGCAGGAACTTTGGAATCTGTTGAGACAGGGCTTGTTGGTAATATTAATGCTGCAACGTCAATTACCGGTGTTACTGCGACTCCAGATTCAAACGGTACTGGATTCAGTGCTGATGGTAGCTCACTATTTGTTATTACAGTTGAATCACAGGCGCTAGGGATTAATTCAAGTACAACTGGTTTAACTGCAGCGGCTCGTATCAGCCCTGTCACTGATACCTCAGCTTACCTTATGGTCGATGGCGCAGCCTTCGAATTTGAAGCTACGGCTCCATATATTAATGCAACTGTAGAATTAACAGGTTCTCCAGAAGCGGGTCAAAATTGGATTCTATTACTCAACGGTAAACCTTACGTGCATACTGTTGAATATGGTGATAATTTGCTAGCTGTCAGAAATTCATTGATTTCACTAGTTAATGGTATTGGCGAATTCACTGCTGCTATTGGTGGTTCTGACAATATTCTTACTATCAATGGTACTGATCTATTTACTGCAAAATTTGTCGTAACTGGTGTGGATGTACCCGATGCTACTGGTGCCCTGATATCTGGTTCGACAGCTACTGTTACGCCAAATGAAAATGGCAGTATTCCAGCATGGCTAGAAGCTCACGTTGATTTGTCTGGTTCAACTCCTAATGAGGGTGGCCCTGTTTGGACGGTTGTTCTTAATGGTATTGAATACAGTTTCACATTGCCTGCTTCGACTGATTTTGTTAACAACCCTAATCTTCTGACAGATGTGGCGAATGGTTTGGCAAATGTGATCAATGCTGGTGGTGTCTTTGAAGTTTCTTACACCAGTGCTGACCTGATATTAACCGGTACAACAGCCAAGAGTGATAACTGGGAACTGGTTATCAACGGTAATATCGGAGCCAGATATATTGCTGAAAGTGGTGATTCGCTTGTTGACATCGCTGCGGGTCTTATCGCTGATGCACAAGCAAATACCGATTTAAGCGGCTTTACCTTTACGACACCTGGCGATACCAATGTTGTTCGTGTTGTTGGTAATTCAAGCTTTACTGTTGATTTACTCGTTACTGGCAGCAACATTCAGGGTGGTGTTGATATCAGTGGTGTAACTGGTGGTGATTACCTGTTGATCTCGGCTAAAGAAGACACTCAAACTGATGGTAATGATAATTATCCATTTACTGCTGATGTTGAATACCTGATATCAGCTTCAGATATTAATCCACCGGCTGTTGGAGGTACTGTCGATACTGATACTTCAGTTTCTACAGAAAGTGCAAACCATTGGTCACTACGTGTCATTGAACTGGCTGCTGGAGCAAACATCGTATCGGGCACAGCATGGAGTATTACGCTTGGTAGCGATCTGACTGTTGAAGAACCTGAACATAATGAAGCGGCTACTTATCGCTATGAAGCCGGTGCCAACCGTGATATCACAAGACCTGAGTCGATTGATATACGTGTGATTGATAATGATGCTGTTGGTGTCTTGATTGTACAAAGCAACGACGGAACACAATTGATCGAACCAACAGAAGAAGTTTATCTGGGTTCTGGCTTCCTGACTCAGGCAGGTGAAGCTCGAATTGATCTCAATGAATTGACTTTGACAGCAGGAACTACCGTTAGACTTTGGTTAAATGGTGAGTTTTATGATTACTCATCTACGACCAATCTAGCTTCTACTTTGGCAACTAATTTAGCGGCTAAGATTTCTAATGGAACTGACTTAACTGATGATGGTGAAGGCAATTCAATAAATAAAGGTGGTGATTCAGGGTTTACTGCGAATAATCCTGCTTCCGGTGTTTTAGTCATAACCTCTAGTACAGCCTTTGCAGTGGTCTTGATGCCATCAGGAACCGTTTCAGATGGTAGTCAGATCAGTATTATCGGTGACTTTGGTACAGCTGTTGTTCGTGAAAATGGTATACATGATTCAGTCTTTACTGCTCAGGATCTTGATGCCGCTAAATGGAATACGAATTCAAACCCTGATATCGATGATGCGACCACTATTCCTCATCTGACCGTATTGGGAACTGGTGATGGTTCTTCTGATTTCTATTCATTTGAAATCACCGAAGAGATGATCGCTAATACAGCCAATGGCGTTGATGTTTTCTTTGATATTGATCGTGGCTTTGAACTTAGCGACGACATTGTCTGGGTTAGCTGGTTACGTCTCTATGAGCTGGTTCCACCACTGGATCCTGATCTGCCAACCTTACCAACGTTGATAGCGCAGGGTAATGGTTTTAACTATCCATTTGATGAAGGTACCAGCTTCTACTATGACGATAGACTTCAATATTCATTTGATGAGCAGGGTACCTATTACATTGAAGTAACTGCCTTGTATCCATCGGGTGATGGTGTGCCAGAGGGCGTTGATTATCAGTTGCATGTATCAGTGCCAGATCATGAAGAGAATACCTTTATCTTTGCTGCGCAACCTGTTGCCGAGCAGGAGCCCGTAAACAATATTGGGCAGGACCTGGATGGTGTTTCCGGTGAGAATGGTGATAACTTCTTTGATTTCTATGATCCAGAAGTAGGTAATCTTGATTATGGTGGCAGCATAGGTTCATCAGCGCCTTATGTCCGAGTTCAGGGTGATGGTAATGGCACCATAGATATCTATACGTTTAATATCACAGAAGACATGTTGGCTTCACCTGTACCAAGTCCAGATGAACCTGCTTCAGTTGATGATACAAATAACTTCTATACCTCTGTCAGTTACAAGTTTGACGGTAGTATTTCGACAGGTGATGAATTTACCCTAGGCCTGAGATATGTGAATTATTCGGTTACTGTTGGGAATAACTACGATATTGAAGGTGTTTCGACTTTAGTCGATACCCTGGATGAGGTCACAAAGGCACTTCGTGAGCAGATATTACTGGATTCTCGTTATACCGAGGTTATTCTTGGCACTACCACACCATTTACTACCATCGTTGCAGATGCTGGGTTCCTGACTATTGAAGATAGTCGTGGCTTTAACCTTCAGGGGGAAGCTATTACATTACCTGATTCGTCTACAGTAACGCCTGGCTTGATACAGGATGTTGCGGGTTTTGTTGGAACTGTTACACGTACTACCTCTGCAGTAGAAACGAATGGCTCTGACCTCATTGATTTTGCAGATGCTAAGATAGAATTAGACGGAAGTTTAGCAAACGGCGATGTTTGGACAATTCAAATTACTGGAGGCACTAAGGCCGGTAACTATAACTATAGAGTTGGAATCGATGGTGATACAACATTAACTGTTGCTGCTGACTTCTTACAGTCTTTGATTGATGGTAATGCTGATGGTGATGCATTTGTTAATATCATCAATGCTGGGACTTTCAATATTAGTGTTGCTATTGCTGGAGCACAACCAGCGAGTAAAGCAGTGATTAGTGGTACGCCAGCTGGTCAGCCAGAAACAGCTGATTTGACTGATGCGGTTAAGAATATTACTTGGTCAGATGCCACCGTTACTCTTAATGGTCCTGTTTATGAAAATCAGCGCTGGTCACTTACTGTAAATGGTGTTACTCAGTATGCTGATGCAGGGTTAACAGATACAGTTAATTCAATATCTACAACCTTGGCTGGGCTTTTTGGTAATGCAACATCATTGAGTATAACGAATGAAATCATCATTACAGGTGTAAATGGTAGTCTGAATTTTGATATTACTCAGTTGACTTCCGCTGGTAGTGGAACCGTTCAAGATACATCTGCCGCTATATTATCGGTATCGGCTGCGGATCTTGTCGCAACACAGACTTGGACTGTTAGCTTGTCAGGCGTCAATTCGGGGGGGGCTATTGATATTACAGTTCCTACCAGTCCTAATTCAACGGATATCGCTACTGCACTGGCAGCAGCAATAAATAGTAAATCGCAAGCTGGTTCAGCAGGCTATATTGCATTTGCCGATGGTAATGACTTGGTTGTTTTCCGTCATGGTACTGCTAGTAACTCTCCTACTATTTTGATCGAAAAATCCAATGGAGATGATGTTAAAACGTTGAATGCAGCAAATTATCATGCGTCTAGGGTTACGCTTTCAGGAAGTGAAGCAGAACTGGAAACATGGAAAATCACAGGTCTGAGTCAAACCGTTGAATATCAGGTTGCTGAAAATGTAGATGTGGCATTGTCTGCCATTGCTGCTGATTTGAGTGCTGATATAGCTGGAGTCTATGGTGCATTCAATGGTGGTACTAATGATGCGACTATTTACATTTATAGAGCTGATACGACTGCTGTTAATGCTGGATTCTCAACAATCTTACAGCCAACAATTACGGGCAGTGCGACTGTAGAAGGTGCTCCGACGTTGTCCTGGACAATGACCATTACACCAGATGCTAGCTATGATTGGCATAAAGGAGATGTATGGAGTATTACTGTTGGGTCTTCCACTGAATACTATAGTGCTGGAGTACATGCAGACACTACAGTGACAGATATATTAGAGCTGATGATTGTAGCTGCTGATTCCAGTTTGGCTGTCACTGAAGATGGAACAACGATCACGATAACTGATGGCGGTGATCTTGTTACTCTTGGTAATGTTGAATTGATTCGAGTTAAAACTGAAGCTGGGCTTGAAGTGACCGGTGATGGTGATAGTCAACCCAAACAAGCTGGTTTCGGAGATGGTAGTGCATTATTAGCTCAGACAGCAGATGAAATTGAAGCAGAAGAGACTCAAACATGGACTGACACAAGATTCTGGGAAAATGTTACTTATACTCTAAACAGGGATGGTGCTGTTGAAGATTATACTGCTGGTTGGAATGCAGGAGAAACATGGATCCTCACAGTAGATGGTATTGACCACAAATATACGGTCAAAGACTCTGATACTGATGAAAACAACCGTAATCTTGAGTTTATCGCTAACAAGATAAAAACTGATATTAACAGCAACCATTCGGATTTAGTTGCTGATGTTGTCGTGTCAAATTCTGGCATTGTTAAACTAACAATTGTTGATGCTAATTCTCCACTATCACCATTTAACTTTAGCGTTAAACGTGGCGGTGAAATTCGTGGTGTCTTTGATATCGACCACGCTGAAGCCTATGTATCCAGCTATAACACCTTCTATGGCAAAGTGATTGTTGCCAATGTATTGGGTCTAGAGTTAGTAAATAAAGATACCGGCACGGTTCTGGCTCGTGACTGGTATAACATTTCATCAAACTTTGCACTTGCTAATTTAGCGGCTGACTGGCCACGACTTGCTGATCAAGGTAGTGAAACCAACTATGATCCTTTCATTGAATATAACTTCACTGAAGTCGGTAATTATGAAGTCAAAGTTAGTTGGGTAGTGATTAGAGAAGAAACGATTCAGTACTTATTTAGTGAGCCTCAGTATTATAAATCTGAAACAAATATGGGATATGTTCATAGTGCTTTCAGTTATGAGTTGATCCTGTCATTACCGCGTCATGAAGTTAATCCTGATCAGATAGAACTTAACGGTAAATTACTCACGATTACTGAAGGTACTGGTGCTGGACAGACGGCCATTATTGAAGGTTACAATCCTGAATATAAAGAATTTAGACTGACTACGATAGGTGACTGGGCTGTTATGCCAGATGCGACCAGCAAATATGAAATTACTTCATTGCTGTCAAATGATGCAGCAAACTATGGCACGACTTATCTGAACGATACGCCTGTCACCGATGAATATTATGTCGTATTGACTGGTGCTCCAGATGAAAATGCTGAAGTTATCGTTGATGTCGTACCTGCTGATACACGTACTTATAATTCTGATGATGCCTTTAACCCTGATACCAACTTCGGTGAAGCTAATGAAGAGCAGCTTCGTGCGGCAACTGAGAGAGTGTTAATTGAATTTAGTGGTGACGTCAGTGCTGATGAAATTTGGTTACTGTCTCTTATTGGACTGGATCACACATTGGGCGTGGATGCGACTCAGGCTAAGCTTCTTGCTGATTTGTTAGATAATGAAACACTTGATGTAATAGGTGGTCATGGTGATTCTGTTGCCCCAATCTGGTATCAGGCAGGTGCTACTGATTCACTGACTGATGTAGCCGGTAAATTGGCTGAAATTGTGAATACAACTTTTGTTGATGATTATACTGCGACACTGATACCTGGCTGGACGCTAAGTCTGGATGGTCTGGCCGTGAATCTTAGTGACTGGACAGTAACGGTTAATGGTACTGATATCACTTACAGTGTAGGTGAGGGTGATTCACTACTGGACATTGCTAATGGTCTTGCCAGTTTAATCAATGATAATGCTACGCTTTCTGATTTTACTGCAGAGGTACGTACTACTACGGTTAATAGTGAAGATATTCTTGATCTTGTCATTACCCAGAGTACTAGCACTGAATTTACTGTAGCTGTCATAGCCGGTACTACGTTTACGGATGAAAAATCTGATGGAAAAGCCAGTATTTCAGAAACACCTCAGTTATTGATTACTGCAGATGGCACACCGGGCGACAGTGCATTCTTTACTGCCTTTACTGTCACACCAGGCACTGCTGGAAGTTACACCGTGCTAAGTACATTCGGTCAGCCATATAATCAGGATGACGAAGATGAAATAGAGGTTGAACTGACTGGTTTTGTAGCAGAAGGTGAGAATTGGACACTGGTACTCGACGGATTTGAAGTTGCTAGTTATGACACTATATTCCGTGATGATCTTGCAAATATCGCAGAACAACTTGCTGCGAAAGCACTTGATTGGACTGGTGGTGTCTTTAGTGATCTTTATGACCTTGAACAACGTGGTCGTGTATTAACTATTACTCATGCTACAGCAGGTGAGCAGAGTGTTGAAATCATTGCCAGCATTGAAATTACACCTACTGATGGTGGTAGCTTCAGCAGAGGTGATGCACATGTCCGTCAGCAACTGGTATTCACAACTACAACCTGGATGGATCCACAAACAGTTACCTTGCAGGCAATTGATGACAGCTTCATTGATGGTGGTGATGCACTGGTATTCCCTGCATTCGAAGAACGCGTTAATGAAATCCGTGGCCCACTGGTTATTCAAGGTGCTCCGCTAGTTGGCGAAGAACGCTTCCTGAACGATCCATTCCGTCTACCTGAAGAAACCAATGCACGTCAGGCTGATGGTCAGTTAGATGATGCTATATTGAATCTTGATGGTCAGGCTCAGTTGATTGATGACGAAGCCTTCCACTTCAATGCAAGATTAGGTGAACGTCCAGGCTTTGATCCAAGAATGAATGACTTCTTGTATGAATTCACCTTCCTTGACGGTCCTGCAATCGAAACCTATCTTGATGTGTTATCTGTGTCTGGAGAGATTCTCTCGTTTGCTGATGACACCGCATTTGATATTGATCTATCCATCAATGATTCTGGAAACAATTCAGTTAATTTGAATGACCGTTTGGTATTTAGTGGTACGCCTGAACAAGATGATGGACAAGTAACTAATTCGAACCTTGAATGGATAGAAGCTATTGTCAGTTTGACCGGTACAGCAGTGCAGGGTGAAACTTGGTCAATTACCATTACAAGTGACCTGAATAATGATAATGACACTAATGATCTTAATGAAAACTTAGTGTTTATCTACAAAGTAGGTCCAAATAACCAGGCACTGTCCAAAATCGGACGTGGCTTAGCAGATCTTATTAATGCTACTGGTATTTACCAAGCAGAAGCGTTCGTCGATATTCTGTTCAATAGTAAGATCCGTATAACTAGTGATACAGGCTTTAAAGTATCAGCTGATATTGGCAACTTAGGTGATGTTGTTATCAGTGGTACACCTGTACAAGGCTTTACAGAGATTCTGGATAATACTTTGTGGACTCACGCAGCAATCGAAGTTACTACTACGGTTGTAAATGGCGATACATGGACATTGAATTTCAATGAAAGTGATGGTGGTACCTTACTGGATAGTAATAGTTATCAAATCGTTGTAGATGGAAATCTGGATGATGACACCATTGAAACGCTCACAGCTGGCCTAGCGGATGAAATTAGCAGTGACTATCAACCACTGGTCTCAGGTTATACCGTTACCTTTAAAACTGACTGGCCAACTGAATTAACCAGTACAGCCATTCTTAGTGGTGAACCTGGTGAAGGAGAGTTCTGGACACTCAAGTTAATTATTGATGGTGAAGCAGTCAGCGTCAGTTACGAAGTTGCTGATGATGATTCTCTGGAAACAATCGCTAATGCACTTTCTCAGGCAATTAATGAGCTGGGTAATGAGAATTTGATTGCACAAGCTGAAGGTGTGGCAGTAACCGTACTGAATGTTCTGGGTAATACTGAAGACACCAGTTTTGTTATTACCAACAGGGCAGTAGTAGAAACAGGTAATGCTAACTTTATCAATACATCGAATTCAACTTTCGGTATTACATTAGCCGGTACCCCAGTGGTCGATGAAGTTTGGTATCTGCAACTGACTCAGGAAATGGTTGAAGTTCAGTTCAATGGTTCCGCAGCCGGTGGTGAAAGATGGAAACTGGTTATTAATAATGCTACTTATGAACACGCTGTAACGGCAGGCCAGTCATTGGACGATGTTGCAGTTTCCTTGGCAATATTAATTAATGATGTCCCTGGAGACATTGTCGCTTATGCGGATGGTTCTATTTTACGTATCCTGAGTGAATCTCAGACAGGTTTTGATATCACTGCATCAATTACACCATCGGCCAGTGTGGCACTAGATGGTGAAATGCTTGTCGATGTGAGTAGCAACACAGTAACTCGTACCTACAGCCATATTGTCGGTAAAGATGCAGGCGACAATATTGATACGTTAGCAGAGATTGCAGCTAGTCTTGCTGCAACCATTAATAATGATTTCAATATCCCATTGTTCTCAGCTGTTGCTGTTGATGACGAGCTCTACATAGTTAACAGATTGTCTCAACCCTATAGCTTGACTACAGCGTCAGATTTAACGAACTCTAACACCATGACGTCTACGTCATTAAAAGGTGAAGCAGTTGTACTGAGTGGAACTCCAGCAGCTCGTGAATTCTGGACGATTTCATTTAATGGCAATGATTACCGTTATGAAGTACTCGAAAACGATGGATTGAGTGAAATAGCTGAAGGCCTTGCAGATTTAATTAGCGGTTTTGTAACCATTACTAAAGCTGGCGAATTAGCTGTCATCAATACAACAAATTCTTCTGAAATTAACGCAAGCTTTATCTTAACTGCTGCAAATGCTGATACCAGCGTACTTTATAGCGTGGATGGTAATTCAGGCAATGCCATAACGATTGATCTGAATGGACTGCCTATCGATGATGAGGTTTGGACAGTTACGCTCAATAGCATTACTTACACTGTAACCGTTGAAGAAGGTCAGACCGTCACTGATGTTGCTCAAGCGCTGGCTGTCGAAATTAATAAAACAGATACCAATTATGTCGCAACCACTGAACTTGATACGTTGGTTATTATTAAAACTACCGGTGATTTTGCTTCAGATGAAATGGTCTTCAGTATTACTGCTCCAACATTGAATAATAGTGATGTTGATGTTTCAGAAACAGTTCAGTTGATTAACACCGGTGAATATGGCGCTACTAAACTGAAGTTTGTAGGTACTGTTGCCATCGATGATATTTGGACACTGACTGTTGGTAGTGATAGTTACGATCATACGATCGAAGTTACGGATACACTGGAATCTCTAGCTATAACATTTGCTGAAGCGATTAATTCAACAGCTACCTATCTAGCATTTGTTGAAGATACAACGCTTATTATTGTTGGTTCTTCGGTACCTGCCTTAAGTATGCATATTGATGTTCAGCCACTGGCAACATTGGTTGGAACACCTGTGGTCGGTAATATTTGGACAATCACTCTCGCAGGCATAGCCTTCAATCATTCGGTTGTTGAGACTAATGGTACGGTAGAAACCATTAGTGAAATCGCCACAGCGTTTGCTGATGCGATAACGGCATATAATTCTGGAAATACTTATCTTAGCGTTGCTATCAACGAAAATATTTCAATCAAACATATTGATGGCGCTGGCTTCAGCATCAGCAGTAATGACTTTGTTGATATTAATGACCCCGTTTTACTTGCTCAAAGCAGTGCCTTTGCTCGTGAGATAACTCTGGCAGGTACGCCAGTATTGAGTGACTCCTGGCAGTTACTCCTTGAAGTTGATGGCGTATACAGTAAGCATGCTCATACTGTTTCACAAATAGATGTAGATGATTCAAGTACTTTGGATTCACTGATAGATATCGCCGCTGCCTTGGCTGCTGATATAAATGCCAATGCTGCACTCGAATTCTCAGCGATCAGTGTTGGCAGCAAACTGATTATTGTTAATCGTGTTGATGCCGAGTTTGGCATGGAAAACAACTGGATTGTTAATCAAGTTACAGAGACCACATTGGTTAATTTGAATGCTACGCCAGTGACAGGTGAAATCTGGACCGTCATTCTTGATGATAATGAAGTTAGAACGACACTGACTCATGTTGTTGAAACGGGACAAACTAGCACTGATGTCGCTGCAATCCTGGCCAATGCGATCAATGAATTCGCATCGGATAATTTCACCGCGACTAATGACAGTAATCAACTTGTTATTGTCAACCGTGCCGGAGATAACTTTACATCCACAATGGAAGTGACTCCAGTTGGTACGATTTCAGTATTGGAAAATATCAAACTGAAACGCCCTGAAAGTGGAAATGATTACTTTTATGGCCCTGTTAACCTAAATGAACGTGTTGATGAGGCTGAGCAGGTTGATGTACTGAATGTCTTTAATGGCAACAGCCCTGCAGACGATTTTGGTACATTAACTGAAGACTCCCTGAATGGTCTTGGAATGGGTGGCGATACTGTGATTGCCGGTCGTGATATCGATGGTGGTATCACATTCTATGACCTTGAAACCTTAAATATCGAACTGGGTAGTGGTAATGATACCTTTACCGTTGAGTCTACTCATGATGGGGCCACTAACATCACAACCGGAGACGGCGATGACGTTATTACAGTAGAGACTATTAGTGGCCATACCAGTATTAGTACAGAAGAAGGTGATGACACCATCGATGTATTGAATGCGGATTACCTAGTTGATCCTGTTGTCGGCTTGTTGAGTGTTAGTGGTGGCGGTCAGGCCGGAGATGTTCTGAACGTTAATGACAGTGGTGACTCGTCTGATAATGTAGGCACACTGACTGATCGCACTTTGACCGGACTGGATATGCCAACGGTTTCTGAAGTACAGAGTATCTATGTACAGGCGACTTCGGGTACTTATCAACTGCAAATCATTGATAATCATATTGATGCAACCACAGCACGTACCACTATCATAAGTCTCAGCGACACGCCATTGTCTGGTGATTTATGGAAACTTAGTCTGTTACTGGCAATCAGTGATAGCAGCGATAATGTGTTGCTCGCTAAAGCACCTGTAGATTTGTCAGATTCTGCACAGACATGGATGCTACGTATCAATGGCAGTGATGATCTGTATTACGAAGTTGTTATTGATGACAATAATAACAGTCTGCAAGCCATTGCCGATGCCTTTGTTACCGCTATTAATGATGACTTAAGTGGCTTTAGCGCTGAAAGCTTTAATGGTGAACTTCGCCTGATTAGTGACGCAGGTGATGACTTTACTGTTGAGTTTGGTATTAACTTTGAATATCTGATTGGTGATGTAAGCCTGACTGATGTCGCTACTGCACTGGTTAATATAGTTAATAATAGCGATCTTGGTCAGACAGTTGAAGGTACGGGTATAACGGCAACATTTGATGATACAAATAACCTATTGATTACACGTCTTGATGGGGCTCAGTTTGATACTTCAGTCTTAATCGAATTAGGGCAGGGTAATAGTGAGTCAGAAATAACATTAACGAGCAATGTTGCAGCCAGCAGTGTTCTGCTACAGGGTACGCCAGTAACAGGTGATACCTGGACAGTGAGTATCAATAGCAATGATTACAATGTTGTTGTTGATGCTACAACCGACACTCTGGAAGAGATTGCTACTGAACTAGCTACATTGATCAATAATCCTATCACCAACTTTGTCGCCTCAACCGATGGCAAAGCTTTGGTTGTTGTCAACCTTCTGGGCAACGTCTTTACGACAGAATTTAATCTGATACTTTCTGATGCCAATATACCCGGCAATATCATTCAGTCTGCTTACGGTGATCCAGATACTGAAGGTGAGCATGCCGTTAAATTAGAATTGATTGGTAAAGTCGTTGAAGACGAATTATGGCGTATCGCATTAGTTATTGGTCAGGATGTTGAGCAGTTTGATTATATTATCCAAAATGGCAATAACCTGTTGACGATTGCAACTGCTCTTGCTGAAGCCATTAATGCTGATATTTTCAATGGTTATGAAGCCAAACTGATTGGAAATGATGTGGCTATCATTCGTGCCACAGGTGATGTATTTACCGTCAACTTTGCACGTTATCTTGCAGCTTCATCTAATGGCGAGATTATTGATGAGGTTAACCCAACAACGACATTGGTTGAATTAAGTGGTGTATCTGAGGTTGGTGAATTATGGGCTGTCACAATTAATGATGTCCTTTATTCAGTCACCGTAGATGAAAATAACAATACACTGGACTTAATTGCTGCCGCTATTGCTGAGAGTATTAATTCTGCAGCTCCAATAGAATTTACGGCTACTACAGATGGACAGACACTGATTATTATTAATCTTCTTGGTGTCGAATTTACGACTGAATTTATCTATCCTGCCGGTTATATGTCAATCGATAATGGTCAGGCAACTGTAGTGAGTGTTGATCTGATCGGTGTGCCGGTAACGGGTGAAGACTGGATTGTCAGTATTACTGATAATTCATTGAATGTTACACCTTACACAATTACGACTACGGTAACGATTGATACGTTGGCTGAAATTGCTACAGAGTTAGCTGCCGAAATAAATACCTATGCTGCCGCTGAATTTACCGTGATCGCCAGTGGCGAAACGTTATATATCATCAATCGTAATGGTGAAGCATTTACAGTAGCGCTTGAAACTACCACTGATAATGATGCGGCAACTTCAGTTGCAGGTTCTTCAGCAGTAGTTAATTTGGATGGTGCTGTATTTATTGGTGATGAGTGGCAAGTAACTGTTGATGGAACTCTTTATAGTTACACAGTGGGGGAAACTGGTACGCTGGTTACCATGCTGGGTACTCCTGTTATTGGTGAGATATGGACTATTACCCTGGATAGTAGTCATATTTACAACATTACTGTTGCTGCTGATACAGATGAACTGTCTGAGATTGCATCTGCATTTGTTACCAGTATTGATGGAACAAATGGATATACAGCTGAGCTGGATGACGGGTCCAGTACTCGTATCCTGATTACTCGTAATGGTGTGCTTATCGATGCGATTGCTACTGTAACCACGGTTGCTGATAGTACAAATGCTGTGATGATAATTGCTGCTGTAGATTCACTGGAAGATATTGCTGACGGGTTAGCCGCTGATATTAAAGCTGATAATACGAATACCCCTGAAATAACGGCATTTTCAATTGGAAATAATTTGGTAATTGTTGGCCGTACGGCCAGTGTGTTTGTGACCAGTGCATCGGTTATTGGTAGTGGCGGTGTTCCAGATGGTTTAGCATCTATTGATACCGCTAGTAACATGCTTGCTCAATCACTGACGGGTAATCTGGTCGTTGGTGAGACTTGGTCTATTACTGTTGATGTCTTAACTGCAATTGAATATACAGTTCAGATTGACGATACACTGGCAGATATTGCGGCTAACCTTGCGACGTTGATAAACGAGACGATTGCCGTTGATGGTTATATGGCTGCAAGTATCAATGAGACTCTTCTTATTATTAACCGTGATAATAGCAACGTACTTGCTGTGCTAGAAGTTACGCCAGATGATGCATTAACAGAAGTTTCTACGACTGTAGCTGAATATACTGTAACTACCGTTACTGGAACCCCTGTTGCAGGGTTTGCATGGAATATAACTATTTCTGTTCAAGAGGGTGCTGAAACCTTAGAAACCAGTTATAGCTATGTGATCAGTGATGCTGATGGTTCTATTGATACGCTATCTGAAATAGCAGTAGCTCTTGCTTCACAAATTAACGCTGCTGCTCCCACAGCCTTTTCTGCTATTGCCAATGCTAATGAATTAACCATTATTAACAATAATGGCATTGCTTTTACTAACAGCTTTAGTACTTTTGTTGAAAGTCCAGTTGAAGAGTTGTCAGCTCCTGCTAATTCAACTGTGAGCTTAATTCTGGAGGGTATTGTCGGAGAAGCGGATATATGGACTGTCAATATTGATTCAACAGACTACAGCTATACAGTGAATGATGGTGATGATTTGACAAATATTGCAACTGATCTGGCATCACAGATTTATAATGTAGCTGAGTATATAGCAACTGCACGAGGCGAAACGCTGGTAATAGTGAATACGGTTGGAACAATCAGTTATTCAACAACGGTTTCAACTGTAGATACTTGGGCAGCAGCAATAGCTCCTGAATCCGATATTCTGACTCTGACAGGTACGCCTAGTTTAAGTCAGCCATGGACGCTAACAATTGATGGTCTGTCTGTTACCCATTATGTACTTCAAGAACAAAACCTTAGTGATATTGCTTTTGCACTTGCTGATCTAGTGAATGCGAATGAAGACATGGCAGACTATGTGGCCTTTTCTGAAAGCAATGTTCTTGTCATTATTGATGTTGCGGATAACAGCCTGACTACTGAGTTGTCAGTAGAAGATGCCAGCCGAGCAATTGTTGATTCCGTAACAACCAGTTCAGTTGCTACTTTTAATAACACACACCTTGAAGGTGAGGTATGGTCAGTAACCGTCGATGGTTCAACATATTCAGTTGAGATTAATGCTTCACTGGATGTCGATGAATCTGATTCTATCGATACTGATGAAATAGCGGCTGCATTGGCCGGCCTGATCAATACCGATCCTAATGCGGAAGTTGTTGTAGCCTCAGAAGGTGATGATCTGATTATCGTCAGTGCTGCTGGAACCGATTTGTCTACAATCGAATTCGAAATTAAACCTGCCGGATTCGGTGTGATCGATGATGCTTCATCTGAAGCTACGCTGGTTACTCTAAATGGTACCGCGGTTGTTGGTGAAACCTGGTATCTGCTACTGACAATTAATGGCGACATCCATGCGATCGGTTATCAAGTTACTTCTACAGTTCTAGAATATATCGCTGATTCTCTGGCTGATGAGGTTAATTTATCTGGAATAGCTGGAGTGTCTGCAACGACAGAAGGCGCAACCATCGTATTGGTTAGTGATATAACTACTAATCTTATTACTGCTTATGAAATTGCCCGTGATGATGGAAGTATTCAGGCAAATGCTGGTATCGATTCAAGTATTGCAACTGATCATCAGTTTATCCTTAGTGGAAATCCTGTTGTTGGCGAGAACTGGTTACTGACTATCCAGATTGGAAATCAGGCTATAGAATTTGGTTATGTTGTTGAAAGTGTTGATTTAACTGCTATTGCCTCTGGCCTTGCTGCTGCGTTGAATGAATTCGATACGCCTAACTTCATCGCTTTGGCAGAGGGCACATCACTGGTCATTTTGAACCTGGCTGGTGAGGACTTTAGCGTTGATACACTGATTGATCCTGTAAGACAGCTTGCCGGATTTGCCAGTGTCGATACTCAGGTCACGGGACCTGAAGATAAAGGTATTGGCTCTGTCACCGTAGCCTTTGCTGGTGATGATAGTCTAAGACAGGATCAAGTCTGGACTATTGATCTGACTCTGGGTATCGAAACTCATAGCTATAGTTTCACTATACCAGCTGAACCATTTAGTTATACCAACCTGGCAGAAGAACTGGCAGCGTTGATTGCTGCTGATGGTGAAGATGGTATTGCTGTCATAGCTGATGGTAATGTCCTGATCATTACTGACCGTTATGAACGCGGCATTGAAGTTAGCGTGGGTCGTGCCCAACCTCAATTTGTACAAATAGATGAAACTACAGCAACGACAACACAAGTTCTGTTAAGTGGTGAGCCTAAAGATACTGAGAAATGGACGCTACTGATTGATAACACGGCTTATACCTATACAGTATCTGGCACTGATATCTCGTTAACAGATATCGCCTTATGGTTTGCTACTGAAATTAATAATGATGTTAATGCGACTCTCTACAGCGCTTGGGTAGAAGGTGATCGCCTGATTATCGTTAATCGTGCCGGTGCTGACTTTGAAGCAGTCACCAATGCACAGAGTGTGACGCGCAGTGCTGGCGAAGCGGTCATTACCTTGGCTTACGGACTTAGCGATATTGAATTACGCGATAGCCTGCAGATCCTCTACGGCTTTGGCGATATAAAAGTCGAGGCTGAAACTGGTATTGGTTATACTCGTTATACCGTCAGCTTTGTTCGCGACCAGTCTGGCATCAACTTTGACCAGATGACCTGGTCTGAAACGGGCAACACCACTGGTTTACTAGCCAGTGATAATTCCTCCGCCAAAGTAGAAATTACTACAATAGAAGAAGGTCGTTTGGTAACTGAATTGAATAATGTTCAGACAGTTGAAGTGAATGCGACTAACGGTTGGTTTACTTTGAGCTTCATGCTGGAAAATGAAAATGGTGAACTAGAACTGTTTACTACTGAACAAATTTACTATAACGCTACTGCTCTGGATATGTACAAGGCTTTGAGTCGCTTGCTTAACCCTAACGGTTCAACAATAGATATTGATCCTGAGTTTGATCGTGATACACGTAATCCAGCACTGCCATACACGGATAATATTGCAGTCAGACTGATTGATAATGTCTTTGAAATTACCTTCCAAGGTGAGCATGCTGATATTGAAATTTTCGATATTGATACATCCAATCTAGCCGGTGATGCACGAAAAGCAACGATAGCGATCAGTGGTATCACTGATGGCAGTGCAAGCATCGATGCCGATAAAGCATTCTCTACGACAGTTGCACTTTCTGGAACAGATTCAGATAATGGAATATGGTCTGTGTATCTAACCGTTGGTGGTAATACCGTTGAATTTAGTTATACCGCTTCAGGTGGAGAGTCTGCTAATGCTATAGCGGATTCATTGGCAGCAATCATTAATCAGCGTGCAGGTGCAGGCTTTAGAGCAACGACTAATGGTCTAGGTACACTGATTATCATCAACACGATCGGTACTGAATTTGTTACTACATTTAACCTGAGTAGTGGTACGGGATCTGCGATTATTACTGAGGGTACTGCCCTAACCACATCTGTTGATTTAAGTGGTACACCTGTTGAAGGTGAAATCTGGACATTGGTGATCAATGACAGTACGCAATATTCATATACCGTTGCTGAAAATGATGGTTTGGAAGAAATTGCACTGGGTCTAGCTATTCTGGTTACTGATTTTGTCACTACCAGTTATGGTGACACTATATTTATTACCAGCTTGTCAGGTACGACTTTTGATACAGTTATTGAAGTCACACCTTATGGCCTGCCAGTTGCGGGTGACATATGGACGTTGACGTTAATCAATAATCCAACTGAGATTGTCAGTAATGGTATTTCATATAACAATATTGAGTTCTCTTACGTGGTGCTTAATGGCGATACACCATTTGATGTAGCTCAGGCCCTTGCATTCGAAATTAATACCTTTGGTACACCTGAATATACCGCTAGTGTTGAAGATAATATTCTGATTATTGAAAGTTTATCCGGTAATACTTTCTCTGCTGAAGTGCTGTTGGAGAATGCAACTGGTAGCAATGCTGGGCATGTTCTAGAGCAGGCAACAGCTGTCGTTGAAACCAGTGATAATGGTATTAACTATTACGGTTTCACAATACTGAATATAGAACTGGGTTCTGGTGACGACATCTTCAATGTTCAGAGCACCAGTGCAGTAACCAATCTGAACCTGAATGATGGTGATGAACGCATCTATATCTCTTCAAACGCCAGCTTTGACCTTGCGTCTGATACCGACTTCCTTACCGGTCATTTGCATGATGTAGCTGGCATACTCAATATTGATGCTGGAGCTGGTGAGCATAAATTAATGATCAGTGATGAGGCTTCAACCATCGGTGATACTGATGTGAAAATCACTGATGGTGTTGCTAATACTGAAATTTCAATATCCAGCTTGGCAGTTGGTACGATTAATTATCAAGCATCTACGTCCGTCGATACAGACGGTAATGCACTAGGTACTTTCGCTGATGGTATTAGCATCTGGACTGGCTTCAGTAACGATACGATTATTATCGATGGAACACATTACAGAGATGGCGTCAGAACAGCGACATTACTGAGTACGGGGCTGGGTAATGATACTGTTACCGTTGCTCTGGATATTAACGAAAATGGTTTCTTTGTCCTAAATACCCAGGGTCCATACAATGACTTCATCGACTTCACCGATGATGACAATGTCTTTGGTGCAGATTCAACCTTGCCACTGATTATCTTTGGTGGTCAGGGAAGTGATCAGATTATTTCTGGTTCAAATGACGATATCGTCTTTGGTGATCGCGGTCGGGTTCTTTACTACGATGATCCAACAGCTCCAATTGCAATATTAGGTGATGGTCTTGCTGGCGACTTCCTCAATGGTCTTATTCGAGATGCGAACCAGATCTTTACGGTTGATCCTACCATTGGTGGTGACGATATCCGTATTGAAGATGAATTTGGTTCTGTGATTAAAGTGGGAATCGTAACCAATGATGGTGATGATATCGTCTTCGGTGGCGTTAACCGCGATAGCATCTATACCGGTAATGGTAATGACATAGTATTTGGTGACATGGGTCTCATCGACTTCATTATTGCTGATAATGACAACAGTGATATTGACCTGATTCAATCGATTGATACTGATATTGGTGGTAACGATTACATCAGCACAGGACTTGGTAATGATATTGTACTGGCAGGTGAAGATGGTGAGATTGTCAGTAATGATATATATACCAATCCAACCAACATTACTCGCAGGGTAGGTTCTGATACGACTGATGGTGACACGGTTAATGCCGGCCAAGGCAATAATGTCGTCTTTGGTGATAATGGCCAGATAGTCGCTGCAATGGCTAATGACAACAGGTTCTTTGATGCAGTCAATACAGTGACTGTAAATCTGAATATCACGATTACGCTTGGCTTGCTGGAAACATTTGATTCACTGATTGGTGGAGCGGATACCATTATTACAGGTGTTGGTCTGGATATTATCCTCGGTGGTATTGATGGTGACACTATAACGGCTAACGATGGTGAATATGATGGTTATGGCGCCGACAACAACAATATCATCATTGGTGACAGCGGTTACATTGACTGGACTGCCGCTGATGAAATTCGTTTCTACCGTCACATAACGACACCTCAACCAGCCTTATTACCAGGTGATGATAATGATGCGAGTGATATCGATCGTATCTGGAGCACAGACCCTGATCATGGCGGCAGGGACAACATCACAACCGGTGACGGCAATGACATCATTATCGGTGGTGAAGATGGTGAGAACGTGGTTGATACCATCATTGGCGTTGGAAGTGATATTGCACGCACAGTAGAAAGCACGAATGATGGCGACATCATTGATGCAGGTCAGGGCAATAACATCGTCTTTGGTGACAACGGTCAGATCACAGCAGCAGCGGCTAACGACACCAACTTCGAAGGCTTACCAATAACACTTGGCTTAGTTGAAACGATTGAATCCTTAATAGGTGGTTCGGACACGATCACAACGGGTGTAGGCCGTGACATCATCCTTGGCGGTATTGATGGCGACACCATTATTGCTAACTTTGGTGAATATGGAATATCTGAAGATGGTGTTACAGCTCTATTAGCTGATGAAAACAACATCATCATCGGTGACAGTGGTTACATTGATTGGACGGCTAATGATAAGTCAGTGAACATGACTGCTCGTTTCTATGCTGATGGCAGCACGCCACTAGCTGGTGACTTACCAGGCGATGACGACAATGCAATGGACATTGATCGCATCTGGAGCACAGACCCTGATCATGGCGGCAGGGACAGCATCACAACCGGTGACGGCAATGACATCATTATCGGTGGTGAAGATGGTGAGAACGTGGTTGATACCATCATTGGCGTTGGAAGTGATATTGCACGCACAGTAGAAAGCACGAATGATGGCGACATCATTGATGCAGGTCAGGGCAATAACATCGTCTTTGGTGACAACGGTCAGATCACAGCAGCAGCGGCTAACGACACCAACTTCGAAGGCTTACCAATAACACTTGGCTTAGTTGAAACGATTGAATCCTTAATAGGTGGTTCGGACACGATCACAACGGGTGTAGGCCGTGACATCATCCTTGGCGGTATTGATGGCGACACCATTATTGCTAACTTTGGTGAATATGGAATATCTGAAGATGGTGTTACAGCTCTATTAGCTGATGAAAACAACATCATCATCGGTGACAGTGGTTACATTGATTGGACTGCAGCTGATATCGGTCGTATTTATGCCGATATTACACCGCCACTATATGATCCATTGACTGAGACCTTGCAAGGTGATGATACCAATGCTCTGGATATTGACCGTATCCTGAGTACGCAACCAAGTGATGGTGGTAATGACAATATTACTACTGGTGATGGTGATGACATTATCATTGGTGGTGAAGATGGTGAGTTGGTTATTGATACCAGTATTTCTGGCGTAACGACGGTTGAACGTCGTGTTGAAGTTGATACCACAAATGGAGATGTTATTTTCGCTGGTAATGGCGACAACCTAGTCTTTGGTGATAATGGCCAGATCTTGACTTCTAAACAAGAATTTTTAACCCAGACATTTGCAACTCACCCATATGGTGATGGCGATTTTAGTAACCAGCCTATGACCTTCGCTGTAATAGAAACCATTGCTGTAACAATCGGTGGTGGAGATGAAATTAGAACAGGCGATGGTAGTGACATTATTCTAGGTGGTTTGAGTTTCGCAGCTAATGATGGCCCAGTTGATCTATTAATAAGCGGAAAAGGATCAGATATTGTTATCGGTGATGCCGGTACATTGATCTTTGACGATCCTCTAGTTACTGATGTAGATGCTAGTACGCTGAACCTAATAACAACCACTAATCCAACTGTTGGTGGTAGCGATATTATCTACGCTGGCAGTGATAATGACTTTATCTTTGGTGGTACGGGTGAAGATCAGATCTGGGGTGATCGTCTTGATGCTGATACTGTTGATGATGAGTATGGTGAACCTGACAGTGACTTGATCTTTGGTGATCATGGCAGACTGGATGGTGTGGTTAATGCCGACATGATTGGTCTGGCAAATGCTGGCTTTACTTATACCGCCATACATACTAAGGATATTGATGATGGTGGTGATGATCTGATCTATGCAGGTTCAGGCCACACAACCAATGACCCTGCAACCATGGAAACTGATAATGGCCATAACATTATTCTGGGGCAGCAGGGTAGCGATACTATTTACGGTGGCGACGGCGATGATGATATCTATGGCGGTCACAATGTAGCGAATGGTTTTGATGCTGGAGACTTTATTGATGGTGGAGCAGGCGCTGATGTCATCCTTGGTGATAATGGTCTCATTCTACGTACCGGTAATGATATAGGTCCTAGATTCCGCGCATTGATTGGTACTGAAATTTATCAAGATAGCAGTAATATACGTCCGATTTCGGATGCCTTGGCTAACCCTGCTAATGTTGAAAACCGCTACATCGTGCTTTATGACCATGCCGATGATACGAGTGAAAATTACTATGGTGACGATGTCATCGCTGGCGGTGCTGATGATGACGTGATCTTCGGTCAGCTTGGTAATGATCAGATTCATGGTGATGGTTTGCTCAATGGTGCCGGTGGTAAAGATATTGGTGTGACAGTGACTGATGGCTTGAGTGCAGTTGTTCTTCGTAACAGTGATGATACTGCTAGTCCTTTCTACGCCAGTCGCGCATTTTATTTGTCTACTTCACCTGCCGTTGACCTGACAGGTGTTGTTACTGGTGATCTGTTAACAGTTGGTGGCGAGACTTTCTATATCATCGGTATTGATCTTGGAAATGATATTCTTACTGTCGATCGTAATATCAGCGGTGTTAATAACGGTGGTGCTTGGAGTATTCATTCCAACCTTAATACCTTACTGAGAACCATTGACGGTTCTGATGTTGGTGGTGACGATTACATCGAAGGTAACGGCAACGGTGACATGATTCGTGGTGGCTTTGGACAGGATGACATTATCGGTGGTAGCTCATCATTGTTTGGATTGACTTCAGCTGATATGCGTCCAGATGGTGACGATGTGATCTTTGGCGGTAATGGTCTGTTAGTAGCGCGTAATGATTACGGCACGATAGTTATGGATGATGCCGGTGACCAGCTTCAGTCAGCATATCTGCATGCCAGAGATTCTGATGCGATTGTTGGTGATAATGGCAATATCTTCCGCTTAGTAGGAGTTGACGATATTGATAGTGGTTCATTGTTAACCTTTAACTACGACAATTACACGAATGAATTGTTGCCAATAGAGCAAATGCACATCGTAGTACGCTCTATCCAGTTGATTGATTACACTGACGGTGGTTTAGACTTTAATGTTGACAGCGTAGCTAATGATAATGGCGGCAACGATGTTATCCGTGGCGAGTCTGGTGATGACTTCATCTACGGTATGGTTGGTCAGGATATTATCTACGGTGATGCTCAGAATGATGATCTGATCGGTGGTTATGGTTATGATTGGATCGATGCAGGTACTGGTGTTGATGGTGTTCTGGGTGATGATGGCCGTATTTATACTAGCCGTAATGTTGAGCTTGGGAATAATGATTCTGAACTTTTCTCTGAATCCTTATATGGTGTTTACAAGGTTGATGAAGTTGATAAACGCATAGATACACCGGGGGATCTGCAATTTTCTTATATCAATGCCGTTAATGCATTGAAGAAAACGGCGAATTTGTCTCCATTCAATGTGGATTCTAATTCTAATCAAGATCCTTTATTTGAAGCACAGTGGGCTAATGACATTATCTATGGTGGTCTAGGTGGAGACTTCTTACACGGTGGATCTGGTGATGATGCTATCTCAGGTGCTGAAGCGTTGAATGCGTTCTTCATTAATCCTCAGGCACAGCAAAATATCCTAGGATTTGGTGAAGTGAGACCAAATGAATTTGCGGCTTATGATGAGTACAACCCACGTCCACGCATTTACGTGGATGAGTTTGGTGTCTTTATCGAACAAGGTGATACATCAACAACCAAGATCGAATTCTTGCTGAATTTTGATCATGACGATGAAGCGGCTCCGTTCACTAATCCTGATGGTATTCAGATTCGTACCGATGGTGATGACCGTATCTTTGGTGATTTGGGTAATGACTGGATTGTTGGTGGCACAGGTCAAGATCATCTATGGGGTGGTCGAGGTGATGATCTGCTAAATGCTGATGATAATCATGATACCAATCCAGCTAACGATATACCTGACAGTTCAGCTTCTTATGAAGACATCGTTTATGGCGGCGCAGGTCGTGACATTATGATTGGTAATACCGGTGGTGATCGCCTGATTGACTGGGCTGGTGAATTTAATAGTTACATTGTGCCTTATGCTCCATTTGGTGCGTTCTCTATCAGCCGTAGCTTACAGCCTCAGTTGATGGATTATTTATATGACCTATCTGAAGCTGACGGTGCAGACCAGACGCTTCCAACATTGTCAGCTTACGATATAGCGCGTAATGGTGAGCCTAACGGTGAAATTGGTCTGGTTAACCAACAGGATACGGACTGGGGTGATCAGACTGGTGCACCAGATGATCCTCAACCCGGTAATATCCCTGGCGGAGCACGTGATGTTTTACGTACATCCATATTTAATGACGGTAGCGGTAACCCTGATGGATTCTCATCGGATATTGGTACTTGGTCAGTACGTGAAGGTCAGTTGTTTGTAGCACCTCAGACTCTCGGTGAAGATGCGGTTAGTGTTTATTATATTGATGCTATGAAACCACTATATTTTGAAATATTGGCAACAGTTAAAGCTGATAAACCAATTGCTGGTTATTTCTCAAATGCTTATTTTATATTTGATTATGTTGATGAATTTAATTTTAAATATGCTGGTATTGATGCCGCAACCAACAAAATTGTTATTGGCCAAGCTTCTAAAGATGTTGAGGGTAATAGAGTTTGGACTGCAGATTCAGAAAGCTCTAATCTTGGTAATATCAGGTCCAATACATCGTATAACCTAAAACTAGCCGTGAATGGTCTGACCGCTACTCTGGTTGTTGATAATACTTATGTGCTGAGCCATGCTTTTGAAGCGCGTTTGGATGATATTAGTGGTTATGCTTATGCACTTAACGACGGCATGGTGGGTGTCGGTACTAATAATTCTAAAGCTTACTTTGATAATGTGATATTCCAGTTATTACCACCTGAAATTACGTTTGAAGATGTCGAAGACTTTAGTGATGGTACCGCTGACTTGTTTAGTGGAGCGCAGACAGGCGATTGGTCAACAGTTGCGTCAGAGTATACATCTAGTTTAGGTACAGTATTGGATCCAGCAGTTACGTTAATGAATATTGGTCTTCCTGAAGGATTACGTACTTCTTCAATCTTTGAAGCCGATATTACTTTAACCACCACTGGATTAGGTGGATTTGTATTTGATGCAATCAGTGCAACTGATTACAAGTTTGTAGCAATCAAGGCTACCTCAGCTAATGTGGATGGATACTCGGTTCTTGGTGTTGCTGTGGGACATTATCGTAACGGTAATCTTGAGATTGATGCTTTTAAAGAATTTGCTGTTTCTGGTAGTGAACAGTATGAACTTGGTGTTTCTTTAAAGGGTACTACTGTTGCTGTGACGCTTTTGGATTCAGGTAATACTACTCCTCAGTCAATATTAGGTTATATATTTGATAGTTTGGTTGTTGATGGTGATTTTGGTTTATTTAGTATAGGTAGCAGTAATTTCGATATCGTTGCTATCCGAACTGATGATCCTGCCTTCCGTAATGATGATCCAGACAATAATGCACCTGTTGCAAATATTGATGTAGGTTCTACGGATGAAGATAGTCAGTTACTTATTGATGTGTTGGTGAATGATACCGATCTGGATGTTGATGGTTTGACTGTTTCTGTAGTTACTGATGGTACGCTTGGTGGCATTGTTACCATCAACCCTGATTTCACAGTTACCTATAATCCTAGTAATAAATTCCAGTACCTAGCAATGGGTGAAAGCATTGATGATACCTTCAGTTATACCGTTTCTGATGGTCGTGGTGGTTTTGATACAACGATAGTTACGGTGACAGTCAGTGGTAATAATGATAACCCATTAGCTGTTGATGATGCCGTATCCACGAGTGAAGATGCAGCATTTACCATTGCAGTGCTTGATAATGATGAAGACGTTGATACTAGTGATATTTTGACAGTCGATGCAGTGAATATTACTGGACTACTAGGTCTCGTAACCATTAGTAATAATAAAATTATATACAACCCTAACGGTATGTTTGATTCCTTAGAATCTGTGGAGCAAGCAACTGATACCTTTAGCTATATCATCAGTGATGATCATGGTGTGACTTCAACTGCTACAGTTACTGTGACAATTACCGGTGTATCAGCAGGTAATACGGCTCCAGTTGCACAGGATGATACGATTGTTGCGATCGAAGATACGCCATTGTTGATTACGGCAGATATGCTACTCAGTAATGATACTGATATGGATGGTGATACTCTGATTGTCGTTATTAGTTCTGGTCAAACAGAGAATGGTTTATTGACTGATAATAATGATGGTACCTGGACTTACACACCAGATCTTAACTTCAATGGTACAGATAGCTTTACCTATCAGGTTGATGATGGGCAGGGCGGCCTTAATACAGCAACGGTTTACCTGAATGTTGCACCAGTTAATGATGCGCCTGAGGCTGTGGATGATCTATTAACAGTTGAAGAAAATACGGTATTAACCTTCAGTATTGCTAGTCTCTTGGCTAACGATATTGATATTGATGGTGATGCCTTAACGCTGGTCAATCTGGGTGTTCCTGGGAACGGTTCTTTAGTGAATAACGGAGATGGCACATTGACTTATATGTCAAGTACTGTAGGTGAGGATACCTTCACTTACACCATTGGTGATGGAGACTTGACTCATACAGGATCAGTACGAATCATCGTGGAGGCCGGACTGGCTCCAACAATTACCTATACTATGGATACAGCTATAGAAATTGCTGATAATGGTGTCATTGTTACATCCATTACAGTCGATGATAGCTATTTGATTGATAGTCTAACAGTTAACCTTGATATCGATCATGCTCGTTACAATGATCTGGTAATTGAACTAATTGGTCCAAATGGGCAGGTAGTCGAACTGTTTAGTAGTACTAGTGGACAAGGTACTAGCTATACCGCTAACTATGCGCCTGAGTTATTTAATGGTACTAGTGTTACTGGTGATTGGACTTTACAAATTTCAGATATCAAAAAACGTAATATAGGTACCTTGAATAGCTGGTCTATCGAAGTGACCCGTTTCCAGCAGGCATTGACTGCAAGTGAAGTAGCTGAAACCGATACAGAGCAGGGTGATGTATTAACGAATGAAGCACTAGTGGCTTCCTTTAATGAGGCGGCTAATCGCTGGATTGCTTCAGGTCTGCTAGATGCTACACAATTGGATCAGTTGCAGAATGTTAATGTTCAAATGGCGGATCTTTCAGGTGCCCTGATTGGTATGGCTGAATATGACACCATCCTTATTGATGTTAATGCTGCTGGTCATGGCTGGTTTGTTGATGACACGCCGGATGATAATGCAGAGTTTATTAATGTAGGTGGCCTATATGTAGCGACAGAAGGTAGTGAGGCATTTGGTCGTATAGACCTATTGACGGTGCTTATGCATGAGATTGGTCATGTGCTCGGTATGGAACATACCGACACAAATGAAATCCAATTAATGAATGAAACGCTAGATGCTGGTATCAGACTTGTTCCTCAAACCGAAAAAACAACACTAGATGAAACGGAAGAGTTTTCAGTAGAAACAACTTATCAATTTTCTTTTATGTTCACAGGTATGATTACGGATATATTTAAGCACTACAATTTAGATCATAAGTTAAATGATGATGATTTTGAAGCATTGAATATGATGAATCATATTCATACATTAGATGAATCTAATCATATCCTGAGTTTAAAAAACAAGGATAGTGTATTACTAATATCCAGTTTAACTGGATATTCAGATCATGTTAGGTTAGATAAATACTTTATCTAACCTATTCCAATAATATCATAATCAATTTGACCTAATTGTTAACTCCGGCTACCCTATAGACAGAATCTATGTAATAAGAAAACAATATTTTCACGTTTCATAATAATAAAAAATAATGACGGACATTACATCAATTGCCGAAGGAATGGAGCAGTCAGACTCCAAAAAAAAAGAAAAAAATCCTGATATATGGCAAGTTCTTAATCATACAAATAATCCTGAAGAATATGCTACTGCATGGTTAAATATTCAGTGTTCTCGTTTGGAAAATGTAAATAGAGCTATTGTTGTATTTGGTACGCCTGATAGAGGCCCGTTTTCACCTATCGCAGTCTGGCCTGAAGCTGCAACTGGCAGTCCAAGAATTCTGACCGCAATTGAGTCTGTTATCGCCACAAAATCCAGTTGTATCCTGAATACTGAAGACGCTGAGGTCGTTAATTCTGATAATGTCATTGCTACACCTATTTTGGTTGATAACAGAATAGCTGGTGTCGTTGCGATTGAAATCGCTCAAGCAGATAATGCACAGCAGCAAAAAACATTAAAAGATCTGGAATGGGGACTAGTCTGGATGCAAATGCTGGTTCGTCGAGGCCGACTAACACCAACAGATCGATTGGTTACTGTGCTTGAATTACTTGCGACGAGTTTACATCACGAAAGATTTCAAGAAGCGGCGACTGCCGTGGTCACAGAATTAGCGAATATTTTCGGTTGTGAGCGTGTCTGCATTGGTTTTCTTAAGGGCAAACATGCTGAAGTAAAAGCTTTATCTCATAGTGCACAGGTCGGTAAAAAGGCCAATGTTATTCAAAATATTGAATCAGCAATGGATGAGTCAATTGATCAACATACAACAATCGTATATCCAGTTTTAAAAAACTCTCCTATACAAGTTGTAAGGTTGCATGAAGAACTGCATAAAAAACACGGTGAAAATGCTATTTGTACCGTTCCTTACACCGATGGAAATCATATTATCGGTGCATTCACATTGGAACGCCCAATTGATCAACTATTTGATGCTGATACAGTAAAACTTTTAGAACATGCTACTTCTTTACTAGGGCAAATTCTTAATGTTAAACGCAAAGAAGACCGTTGGTTAATTGGAAAAGTAGGAAGTAGTTTTAAAACTAATTTAAGAAAATTAATTGGTCGTAAGCATATGGCTTTTAAATTGGTTTTCTACTCTTTATTTTCTATAATCGTATTTCTTTCCATTGCAGATGGTAAGTATCGTATTACTTCAGATGCAACGCTTGAAGGCACAGTACAACGTGTAATATCTGCACCTATGGCAGGTTATCTGGCTTCACAACATGTAAGAGCAGGAGATATTGTAAAGGAAGGAGAGGTTCTGTTCACACTAGATGAACACGATCTCCGTTTGGAAAAACTTAAGTGGGAAAGTCAACGTTCACAACGTGTTCGTGAATATACAGAAGCATCTGCAGAACATGATCGCGCAAAATCACTTATTTTAAATGCACAAATTAAACAGGCAAATGCTCAAATTTCATTAGTTGATGAGCAGCTTAAGCGAACGCAAGTATTATCACCTTTTGATGGTATTGTAGTTTCTGGAGACTTAAGCCAATCCTTAGGTGCTCCTGTTGAGCGTGGAGATATATTGTTTGAAGTTTCTCCATTAAATTCATACCGCGTCATTCTTAATGTGGATGAAACTGAGATAAGTAATATTAGGCATAACCAAACAGGTATATTAGTATTGGCTGCAGCACCTGATAAAAAAATACCCATAATTATTGAAAAAATTACACCCGTTTCTTCAGCAGAAGAAGGGAAAAATTTCTTCAGAGTTGAGGCAAAACTAGAGTCTTCTTATAAAGATAACCTAAGACCTGGAATGCAAGGTATTGGAAAAATAAGTGTTGATGATCGTAAACTGATCTGGATCTGGACATACAAAATAACACATTGGATGCGTATGTTCTTTTGGACTTGGTTACCTTGAGAGGTATAGACGATGTCTGAATCACTGTTTAGTCCCTCATGGTATCGCGTCGCTGATTTAAACCCCCGGTTACGTCAGCATATTCAATTGCATCGTCATGAATACCGAGGTCGTGTCTGGTACATTATGCAAGATCAGCTTGCGGGCCGTAGTCAGCGATTTTCGCCTGAAGCATATCAGTTTATTGGTTTGATGAATGGTGTTAACACAGTCCAGCAACTTTGGGATGTAATCAATGAACAAGAAGGTGACTCAGCACCTACTCAGGAAGAAATAATTCAGCTTTTAGGGCAACTGCATTCATCAGATGCTTTGATCTGCGATGTTCCACCTGATAGTCGTGAATTATTTAGACGCTTCCAACGTCATGAAAAAATGAAGTGGAAAAGTAGGTTTTGGTCGCCTTTAGCTGTAAAGTTTCCATTCTGGGATCCAGAAGATTTTCTCGAACGTACATTACCTCTTGTTAAACCATTATTATCCAAAGTCGGATTTTTTATCTGGTTGCTTATTGTTCTAATAGCGGCAATTTATGCCATTGTTAATTGGAATGCATTAACAGAAAATGTTATTGACCGTGCATTCACACCCAATAATCTTTTAATTTTATGGTTTATTTATCCTGTAGTAAAAGCAATTCATGAATTAGCACATGGTTATGTTATTAAATATTATGGAGGTGAAGTTCATGAAATAGGCATTATGCTACTAGTGCTTGTACCTGTGCCTTATATTGATGCATCTTCCTCATGGGGGTTTCGAGACAAACGTCAACGAATGTTGGTTAGTGCAGCAGGAATTATGGCAGAACTGCTAATGGGATCTATAGCGTTGTTTATATGGCTTAATGTACAACCTGGAATAGTTCATTTGGTTGCCTACAATGTTATTTTAATTTGCGGCATATCAACTATTTTATTTAATGGTAATCCATTACTACGTTTTGATGGTTATTATGTGCTATCTGATGGAATTGAAAGTCCTAATCTGGGAGCTCGTTCCACTACTTATCTTGGTTACTTGATACAGCGTTATATATTAAAATCAAAAGAGGCATCCTCTCCAGCTGATACTAAAAATGAAAGATGGTGGCTTATTATTTATGGTGTCGCAGCATTTATTTATAGACTATTTATTATGTTTGCCATCATCATGTATATTGCCACCAAGTTCTTTATAGTGGGAATATTATTATCCTTTTGGGCGATTTTTACACAAATCATTATTCCATTTGGCAAAAATATTTTATTTTTATTTACCAGTCCTAAACTAAGAAAAAATCGTAACCACGCAATCGGAATAGCTTCATTAATATTAATTTCTATATTGGTCTTAGTCTTTATTTTTCCTGTCCCATTATGGACAAAAACAGAAGGTGTTATTTGGCCATCAGAACAATCCAAAATAAGAATGGGAATGGATGGGTTTATAACAAAAATACTTGTTCCTGAAGGTACATGGGTAAAAAATGGCCAAGCTATCCTTACATCCAATGATCCTTTTCTTATTGCCAGAGTAAATATTCTGGAAGCCAGAAAAAATGAAATAGAAATACAATTACATGCCGTTGAAACAATAGATAGAGTACAAACAAAACTAGTACAAGAAGAACTCAAAGCAGTTAATGCAGATTTGACTCATGCACAAAAACAGGTAAAAGACTTAACCATACGAAGTGCTCGAAATGGTTATCTTTTCGTACCTAGAGCATCTGATCTTCAGGATAGGTTTGTTAGGAAAGGGCAACTTGTTGCTTACGTCATTGATCCATCTGATAGTTATACGATTAAAGCAGTTATTTCACAAAATGATATTGATTTAGTGCGAAAAAAAACAGATTCAGTTGATATTGTAATTGCAGACTGGGAAGTTGATTCTATTCAATCTAATATTGTAAAAAAAGTTCCGGGCGGTAGTTATCAATTACCCACATCTGCTTTAGGTACCTATGGAGGCGGTTCATTTCCAGTTAACCCTAGAGATAATACAGGGCGTACAAGTATAGAACGTGTTTTTGAATATGAACTTCAGCTACCATCAAATTATCGTTCAACATATCTTGGCCGTCGTGTACATGTCAGATTTGATCATGGGTTTGAACCTATTGGGTTACAAATTTATCGTGCTATAAGACAACTTTTTCTCAGGACATTCAATGTCTAGAAATTCGATTCATCTTCGACCAGGTATTGAAGTTGGAAATTATCCAGAACGTGAAGATGTTCGGGATAATTGGTTGGACAGAACAGCGGCTAATATTACAGGTGTAGCACGACAATATATTGTAGGCAGAAACCCTCGATATATGAAATTTGTAAATAAAGTAAATATCCATTCTAAAGATCTTGATAAACTTGAAAATGGAGAATTACAAAACTGTATTAGAAAGTTGCGTCGATCTTTATACAATGAAGGTCTAAAGGATGATTTAGTGTCGCAATCCTTTGCACTGATTCGTGAGGTATCTACTCGACACCTTGGGCTCCGCCATCATGATGTTCAGTTATATGGTGGCTGGGTTATGCTTAATGGCATGATAGCTGAGATGGAAACAGGTGAGGGGAAGACACTTGCGGCTACCTTACCGGCTTGTACCGCTGCTATGGCTGGAATTCCTACTCATATTGTCACAGTAAACGATTTCCTTGTATCTCGTGATTCTAAATGGATGATGCCAATATATAAAGCGTTAGGACTTACCGTAGGTGTAATAAAAGAAGGTATGTCACACGAAAAAAAACAAGCTGCATATGCTTGTAATATTACTTACTGCACTAATAAACAATTAGCTTTTGATTATTTAAGAGACAGAATGCTATTAAATGATGAAAGTCGTCGTTTACATTTACAATTGGAAGGGTTACATAATGACAGGCCTAAAACCAGTTTATTATTATTAAGAGGACTATGTTTTGCCATCATTGATGAAGCGGATAGTGTACTGGTTGATGAAGCTAGAACGCCACTTATAATATCGCGCAAAGGTGATTCACCTGATCATGATCGAGTTTATAACGATGCAATAAAAATAGCACGAAAATTACAATCACCACGTGACTATAATATTCGGATAAAAGAACATAGTATTAACTTGACTGACCTAGGTAGAGCTTATGTTAAAAAACATTCAAAAAAATTGGGTGGGATTTGGTCAGGTGCGCGTCGTAGAGATGAACTGATTAAACAAGCTCTTTCAGCACTTTATTTATATGAAATTGATAACCATTATTTAGTTAAAGATGGAAAAATACAGATCATTGACGAATATACCGGTCGTGTAATGGCAGATCGATCTTGGGAACGAGGTTTGCATCAAATGGTTGAATCTAAAGAAGGATGTGAAATTAGTATGCGACAGGAAACATTAGCGCGTATTAGTTATCAGAAATTCTTCAGGCGTTATTTGCGTATAGCTGGAATGACAGGAACTGCTCGTGAAGTCGCAAATGAATTATGGTCTGTTTATAATCTTAATGTTGTCACGATTCCAACAAATACACCTTCAAATCGACAAGCTGAAGAAAATAAAGTATTTCTTACTTCCAATGAAAAATGGAAAGCTATTATTAAACGTATACATAGTTTACATGATAAAAAACGACCTATATTGATTGGAACTCGCTCAGTGATTGCTTCAGAACATATTAGTCATTTATTACATCAGGCGGGGTTGCCACATAGAGTACTTAATGCTAGACAAGATGAGGAAGAGTCAAATATTATCATTCAAGCGGGTCAATCAGGACGAATTACAGTTGCAACAAATATGGCGGGAAGAGGAACAGATATAAAATTATCTCAAGACGCATATGATAATGGAGGTTTGTTTGTTTTAGCAACTGAACGAAATGAAACAAAACGAATTGACAGACAATTATTTGGTCGATGCGGACGACAAGGTGACCCAGGTAATTACCAAGCAATTATTTCTCTAGAAGACGAGTTGACCAAAGAATTTTATGGTCATTTTTACAAGAAGTTATTAAATCGCTGGTATGGTAATGATAAATGTCTTTCTGTTAGGCTCGGTAATATTATGATTTGGATTGCACAAATAGCATCAGATTATCATTTCAGTCGAATAAGACGTGATTTATTAAAAGCGGATGATCACCTTGATGATATGCTTGCATTTACAGGTAGAGGGGAATAAAAGAAAACAATGTATAAAATAATAATAAAAATAACCATGACCACCGGGTTATTAATAGCGATGGGAGTGAGTGGCAACACCTTTGCAGAAGAAAGTACACCCGCCTGGGTTAAAAATTCAGTCATAACCTCCAATAAATCCATTAAAAAAGTTAGTAATACCGGCAATAAAAAAGCACCTGTAGTTGATTATCAATGTCTGGTAGAACCTCATTCCCTAGTAGAAATTAGTACACGTGAAGAAGGTATTATTGATCAACTACATGCTAAACGTGGGGATATTGTAATAAAAGACCAACCACTTGTTAAACTTGAATCAGGACTTGAAGAGGTATCGTTTAGACTAGCCAAGTCGCGTGCACGAATGTATGCTGACATAGAGGCAAAGAAAACAACGTTAGCATATCATAAACGTCAATTGAAACGAATTAATGAATTATGGAAAAAGAAAGTCATTTCATTTAGCGAGAAAGATAAAGCTGATACAGATGTTCTTCTTGCAAAAACAAATCTTAATGATGCAAGAGAAAATATGAAATTAAGACAAATTGAAAAAGATAGAGCAGAACACTTATTTAACAAACGTACAATTTTTAGCCCTATTAGTGGAGTAGTTGTACAATCATTTCTTGATCAAGGAGAATCAGTAGATGATAGTAAGCCAATTATGTCAATTGCTGAAGTTGACCCATTAAATATTGAAGTTATTTTACCAGTTGAACAATTCAGGTCAGTTAAAGTTGGTTCCTTTGCAGAAGTGACTCCTCTTATATCAGGAAGTACTACAAAAAAAGTAAAGGTGGTTATTGTTGACAGGGTGATTGATGCGGCTAGTAATACATTTGGCGTTAGATTACTTTTACCAAACCCTGATAAAAAATTACCTGGTGGTATTCGTTGTAAAGTTAAATTCCTAACAAATTAAGGTTAATTATAAACAGTTACACGGAATAACTTACTGGGCCCATCTCAGTAATCCACTTTAAAGCTAGGACTATCTTCTGGTTTATTGTGTCGTTTATCATAGAGTCTGGTGGTAGATATATTGGAATGCCCCAACCATTCCTGTACTTTCGCAATATCCGCTTTGTTTTCCAGAGCATTGGTGGCTGCTGTTGCTCGTAGTGAGTGAACGCAAAAACCATGCGTGTCGACAGTAATCCCTACTTGTTTTGCATAGCGTTGTACAATCTCTCGATGAATGGAGCGAGGGTTAAGATGCTTGTTTAAACCTTCATGACCGTAGTTGTTTCTTACCGGTCTAAACAAAGCGTTATCTAATTTATTTCGATGTCCCGATACTTCAAAGTATTCATCCAGTAAGCGTTGAGTTTTAGGCTCAACCGGAATATAGCGTTCTTTTTTACGCTTCCCGATCACATGAAACATCATAATCCCACTACGGCGTTGATAGTCCTTTACTTTAAGGTCACACAATTCTTGTCTTCGTAATCCGTGATAAAGCAAGGTGGCTAAAATAGCTCGATCTCGTTTTCCTTTTAAGGTCTCTTCTGATGGTGCATCTAACAGCTTTCGTGCTTGTTCATTACTGATCGCAGGTGTCTTTCCTTCGTTGTTATTTGCGGGTGGTCTTTTGACCCCTTTAACGGGATTGTGAGTGATGGCATTGCTTTCGCAGAGGTATTCAAATAATGATGACAGGGCTGATAATTTACGTCTGATGGTGGAATCAGCTAGGTTTTGTTGTTCTAGCATTTGTCGCCAGGCGATGACATGGGCTCTGCTGATTATGCGGAACTCTTCGGGTTGTTCGATGCCTGTAAATTGCGTGAAGGCTTTGATGTCGTTTTGATAGGCTTTTCGGGTCTTGTCTGAATTGATGTTAGCGAACCATTCTAATTCGGGAGGGACTTCGGCTAATTGTTGAAAGTGTTCCTTGGTTAGTAGGCGTTGTTCGGGTTTTATGAGAAGTGATTGAGACATGGGGTTATACCTTATATATAAGTGATGTCGTTTTAAAGGTTTGTTGGACTCATTATAACACCCGATAAAATAGATTATCGGGTGTAAATTGACCTATTTAGCATTTGAAAAATAAGACCTAATTATCAAGTCAGTCTGTTTTTAACAGACTGACAGCATGGAAACATAGTAAGCGATTAATTATTAGGCGTAATTCTCAGTCACTAAAAACAATGCCACACTACCCCCTGTGATTAACAGTAGGGGTATTTTGATGGTATCAACACCTAAGCAACAGGCTGTTAATCAGCGTGCAAAACTTACCAGGGTTCTGGGGAAAACAGCGTTGAAAAGTTTCCACCCCAGATTGTATAAAATCCGATATTTTGTCGGAGAACTCTGGAGTGTTAGAAATGGATATTATTGC